>Ga0247722_10001312_pt1 | contig 13882 bp, 12 predicted proteins | sample MSEWelMarce3H_FC_FD_189094 | JGI IMG/M metagenome (GOLD analysis project Ga0247722, IMG submission 189094) | Subsurface sediment microbial communities from gas well in West Virginia, United States - MSEEL Well Study Marcellus 3H_FC | ecosystem: Environmental > Terrestrial > Deep subsurface >... | reverse complement strand
CTGCCAAACGCGCATTAGCTGCAGGATAATCATGTTTCATATTAAGACTCCTCCCCCTCCACCTTGATAACAATTAAGGTGACGTTATCTAATGCTCCTTGCGCGAGGGCTTTTTCCATTAAGATACGAATCGATTGTTCGGGTGTTTCTTGTACTAAGTGAGCAGCAATGAGGTCTTCACTTAATTCATTATAGAAGCCATCACTACAAAGTATATACCAATCGCCAGCTTTAACCGTAAAAACTCGTACTTCAGGATATAGACTTTCAGAGCCGCCAACTGCGCGGGTAATCACATTTCGATGCGGATGATAGGCTGCTTGCTCTTGGGTAATCATCCCCGAGTCAATCATTTCTTGTACTGCCGAATGGTCATGTGAAATACGCGACAACGCGCCATCACGAAATAAATAAGCGCGTGAATCGCCTGCCCAAATACACGCGCCCATCGTATCTATAAAAAACAAACTGACAATGGTTGTGCCTAAAGTACGTCCACCCAACGACTCTTGGCCATGCTTTCGCAACTGGTGATTAACTAATAACAGTTTATCTTCAATGGCATCAACAAAATCTGCAAGGTCAGGTGTGGCTTTGAGCTGTGCCATAGCGGTAATCACTTCTTGGCTGGCAACATCACCTGCGGCATGTCCACCCATGCCATCAGCAACCACCCACAAACCAATATCAGGACGGGACAACATATTATCTTCGTTTATTTTACGCTTTGCGCCGACATCGGTCGCTTCGGCAGAAGTCCAAGTTAACAAAATGGCATTCTCTTTTTATATTTAGGACACTCTTTTGGGCTAAGCAGCATACAAGACTTAGGCTTGATTGCAGTACTGCTATTGGCTTTTCGAATGTTACGGGTGCCGTTAACGCAAATCCCTTAAGCATTCTTTGAGAGTTTTTGTCCCGTTTTAGGTTATTTTTAATGTATCCCTAGGCATACCTAGTTTATGACTTACGCAGTTATCGCTAATTTTGGTGAGGTGCGTAAGTTCTGAGTTGATACAAGCCATTTAGGGAGTCCAGTATTATTGTAAGGCTTACGCGTTTATTTTGGACAAATGCGTAAGTCCTCATGACTTAATAGTCTATAACATCTTGCAAAATTGCTACAGTGTCAACCTTTGTTTGAACTGATTGCGCGATTTATGTCATCTTTTTAATAATTATTTCACTCTTTGTAATGCCCACACACCCGCAACTAAGCTAATCAGTATCGGTAAAGCAGCCGCTAATAACGGTGAAAAATCATAAACCAAACTCGCGTAACCCGAAAAATCTTGGGCATAACGAAACAATAAGCCAACCAAAATCCCTGAAATAATTCGTAACCCCATCGTTACTGAGCGTAAAGGCCCAAAAATAAACGAACAAGCCACCAAAACCATCGACAAAGTGGCTAATGGGGCAAACACTTTTTTCCAAAACTCTAAAAAGTATTGTTTGGCCACCAAACCTTGTCCTTGTAAATACTGGGCATAATGGTACAAATTACTTGGCGCAAGATATTCAGGTGAAGAGCTGACCAACTTCAAAAAATCGGGGGTCAATTCGCTGTGCCATAGACGTTGTGTTTGTTCCGACACCTGCACTTGACCATCTTGTGCGATTTTATAATGCAGAATGCCTGTTAATTGCCATGTATCTTGGGACTGATATACGCCTTGTTGAGCGACTTCTTTGGCTAATAAGCGACCATTTTGACCAAAATGATAAAAAGTAACACCATTTAATACGCCTTGTGTGCTGACATTTTGCATTTGCACGAGCGTATTATCTTGACGTTGCCAATATCCCCATAACTCACCTGTGCTGGTAGCGTGACCAAGGGCTTGGCTTTTATAATCTTGGGCTTGAGGTTGAGTGAATGGGACTACATACTCCGAAATCACTAAACTGCTGATCACCAATAATAAAGCAGGCTGCATCACCCATAGCACAATACGCCACACGCTTAACCCTGCGGCGCGCATGACGGTTAATTCGGCATGATTCGCTAATAAACCCAAGCCCACAATACCGCCAATTAAGGCAGCAATTGACATCATTTCATACAAACGAAAAGGCAGACTTAATAAAACAAAATAAAGTGCTTGAGCTGCTTGATAGTTACCTGCTAAATCCTCTAGCTCGCCCAAAAAAGAAAACACTAAATCCAAACCTAACAATAAAAACAAGACGACTAACATCGCTGATAACACAACTTTGCCCACATAACGTGCTAATAAAGTCATGTTATTTGTCCTTGTCGTTGTTGCCATGCTTGATAACGTAGTCTTAGCTCATCCCACGACACTAATACTACTGCCAATATAAAATAGCTCAAATGTACTGCCCACAAACTCAAAGCTGATAATTTAGCTTTTTCGATTTTGTTGCGTGTGGCACCAATCAATACCACTAGGCTGATATACAACAAAATAGCAGGTAATAATTTTAGATAACGTCCTTGACGGGGATTTACTTTGGATAAGGCAATCGCCAATAACAAAGCAACAGGTGCAAGTAAAGGCATAGAACAACGCCACAACCACTCTCCCAATGCCACTACATCACCCGCCTGTAAACGCTGATAAATTTGTGGGCTGCTAAATGCTCGAATGCGCGTGATTTCCTTTTCTTCATTTTGTAACTGCACTCGCATCTGATAACTTTTAAAATCTAGGCGGTTATAAGCGACTTGATTGGCCTGAAACTCATAACGATGGCCTTGTTCTAATTGTAAATAATTGATGCCAGTTGCAGTGTCAAAACGGCGTGTCACTCGTTGGGCATACAATAACACTTGCTGCATCGTGCCATCATTTTTAGCTTTTTGACTATATAACGTCACATCTAATAACTGACTTTTATCTTCGGATAATGCGCGTGCATAAAGCATATTATTATCTAAATGCTGAAACTCTCCCGCTTTTATCATGTCAAAGGTATTACGACTGGCTTGTTGATTAAACACCTTTTCGTAAAGAAAATTACCTTTAGGAGTCAAGTAAAAGCTAAACAGGGCAATTAATAACGTGATAACCAAGGCAATAGGCAACACAGCGATAATCAATTGCCAACGACTCACACCACTGCTACTTAACACCGCCATTTCATTGTCAACATACAAACGGCCAAACACCAATAGCACCGCAATGAAGAAGGATAACGGAATAATTAACTCTAAAAAACCCGGTAAACGATACAATAATACCGCCGATAATAAACTGACATCCAAACGGCCATCGGCAGCCATACCAAAAAACTTAATGACCCGTCCACCCATTAAAATTAGGGTTAATAAACTGGTGACGGCAAACGTGGTGAGCAACAATTGCTTGGTTAAATAGCTGCGAATAATCACAATTTTGCCACCTTATAGGCTGTTAAATAGCTAACGAATGGGTAAACTACAACCATATTCAATATTCTAAGACTTATGTACTAAATCCAAACTTAACATTGCGAGAGGTTTTAATGGAATTTGCATTGCTGCCTACGGTCAACGCCGCTTTAGTGACTGCTGACACCCTGATTATTGCGCTAACTTCTGATGGTTTAACCGCAACAGGTCGTTATTTAGACGAAGCCAGCTCAGGTGCGTTGTCCGCCGCCATCAAGGCCGCCAATTTTGAAGCAAAATTAGGCCAAACGCTATCGCTGTATCAATTAAACTCTGTGTCTTGCTCGACTATTTTAGTGGTTGGTGCAGGAGACAGCAAAGAATTAACAGGTCGTGCCTTACAAAAACTGGTAGCAAGTGCTTACAAAGCAATTGGCAACAAAGCGCAAACCGTATATAGCTTTTTAAGTGAATTAACCATTACTGACCGCATTCCCACCCAAGTATTAACAGATATTGTTCGTGCCAACCGTGAAGCCAGTTATCGTTTTGACAACTTTAAAAGCAAAAAAACTACAGACACCAACTTAACCATGACTTTTGTGGTTGGCCAAGATTTAGCCAACTCTGCTGGTCAAGCAGCATTGACATGGGGCGATGCTCTAGGGATTGGTCTAAATTATGCGCGTGACTTAGGCAATTTGCCGCCTAATGTTTGTCATCCCAGTTATTTGGCCGAACAAGCACAGACTTTGGCCAAAGGCCAACGTAAACTCAGCGTTGAAATATTGGGTGAAAAAGACCTCGAAAAATTGGGCATGGGTGCATTTTTGGCAGTCGCTAAAGGCTCAGAGCAAGAAGGCAAGCTGATTAGCATGAGCTATCACGGTGGCAAAAAAGATGACAAACCGATTGTACTGGTAGGTAAAGGCATTACCTTTGACACAGGCGGGATTTCGATTAAGCCTGCGGCGGCAATGGACGAAATGAAATTTGATATGTGTGGTGCGGCTTCGGTCTTTGGGGTGATAAAAGCCTTAATCGCTGCCAAATTACCCATCAATGTCGTGGGTGTGGTGGTGGCTGCTGAAAATATGCCGTCTGGCAAAGCGACTCGCCCAGGTGATATTGTCACCACGATGTCGGGACAAACCGTAGAAATTTTAAATACCGATGCCGAAGGCCGCTTGGTATTGTGTGATGCTTTAACCTATGTCAAAAAATATGACCCTGCGGTAGTGATTGATATTGCCACCTTAACGGGTGCGTGTGTGGTCGCTTTGGGTAAAGTAGTGTCGGGTTTATTTAGTCCTGATGACAATTTGGCCAATGACTTATTACAGGCAGGCCAGCAAAGTAACGACCGTGCTTGGCGGATGCCTGTGTGGCAAGATTATCAAGAGCTTTTAGATTCACCATTTGCCGATATGGGTAACATTGGTGGGCCTAACGGTGGCGCAATTACTGCTGCTTGTTTTTTGGCGCGTTTTACCAAAGACTATACATGGGCGCATTTAGATATTGCAGGGACAGCATGGCACAGTGGCGCACAAAAAGGCGCAACAGGTCGTCCTGTTCCTTTGCTCATGGAGTATTTAAACAACCGTGTTACGCGTTGATTTTTACCTGTTATCACAAGCGACGGCCGATGCGCGTTGGTTGGCTATGTGCCGTTTAAGCCAAAAAGTTTTACAAACAGGTCAACGGCTGTTTATTCAAGCCGAAAACGAGGCAGACGCACAAAGCTGTGATGAATGGTTGTGGACTTTTAAAGCAGAAAGCTTTTTGCCCCACCATCGTTTAGGTGATGGGGCTTTTATTGATGCGCCAATTTTAATTGGCTTAACCACCCCTGCACAGGCTGATGGGGTATTGCTCAATTTAAGTACCCGCCAACCTAAAGGACTAGCACAATTTAGTCGCGTACTCGAAGTCATTAGCAACGAAGAAGTACCTAAACAACAAGGACGTTTACGCTGGCGATATTATCAGCAACAAGGCTTTATTTTAGAAAAACATGATTTGTGAGCGTTATTATGGCGGTTGAACTAGGCAATCACTTTCCTCAGCGTTGGCAATACGCACCACTCGAACTACGCCAAAAAATTTTTGATGAGTTACAAGATATTTGTCGCTCATTAGGTGGAGTAGGTATGGAACGGGTGATTGCCAGCCCTGTCAAAACACGGCCAATTGCTGCTCCTGCTCGCCCTGCCATGACCACTTTGCCGCCTTCTGCACTTGAGCAAGAACTTAAAAAACGCTTTTTACAAAACGCCGATGATTTAATTGAACAACATTTGGACAAAGTGCGTGAAGACTTACGCAAATGGTTACACGGTGAAATGAATCAATTGTTAAGTGATAGCCTCAAAAAACACAACTAATAGATATAGGAAACCTTCCTTTGCTAAACCTTGATACGGCTTTTTGCTTGCGTCTGTGGTTATTATTAAGCAGTTTATTCATCTTCAACAACCATGCTTTAGCGGCAGTGGACGAAAACACTGCCCGTCAAGCGGGTGCAACAGCGGTTAAAGCGGTTATTCCTCGCAAAATAGATTACAAAAAACTGAATTTTTCGCTGATGCCTTTTGGTGTCAAAGTGAATGACATTACCTTTTCTGAAAATGAACGCTTTGCCAAACATCCGCTTCGTAATTGGCCGTTTTTTGCGCGTGCTGATGAAGTCAGTTTAACCGCCGAATTACTGCCCTTATTGATTGGCCGTATTACCATTACCGACTTACAAGTTAATAAATTTAATGCCAACATTTTAGTTGATAGCGATTACAGCATCAATGTTGATGACTTACGCCAACAAAAACGTGGTCCGTTAATGAATTGGTTAAGGGTAAAACAGTTTCATGCACGCAATGGTATGGTAAATGTGGTCGATGCCAGTGCGGTGCGCGGCCCTGCTCGTTTAGTATTTGATGATATTGATGTGCGTTTTACAGGCTTTAGCGTCAAAGAAAAATTTAACATCGACATTGGACTACGCACACCTAGCTCCAAAACCCGCAATGTCAGTTTACGCGGCATAGCAGGGCCTTTAAATATGGAGCGCAGTGAGCGTATGCCGCTTGATGGCATTTTTACGGTTGATAAAGCCCCGATTATGCCCTTCTCTGCTTATATTCCTCACGGCCTCACCGCATATCCCGAAAGTGGCTTTGCCTCCATGAAATTACAGCTTAAAGGCAATGCGTGGGACGGTATGACCTCTAAAGGAGGTGTACAAATTGATGATTTGGTGTTAGCTGCACCCGATGGTAAACAACGAGGCAAAGCCTTTACTGTGGGCTTGGATATTGGTCGTAATATCTTTAGCCTTAAAAATAATAGTCTGCAAATCAATGAAATGGCGATGTTTTTAGATGGTAATCGGATGACCATTAATGGCATCGTTCGTGGTATTCCGCGCAAACCGATGATGGATGTCAACATTAAAGCCACCAATCTTGAACCGACTACGATGGAAGCCATTTATCCTTTTGTGCGTGCCTACTATCCCAAAGGTTTAAGCTATGCAGGCACAACATCGGTCAATATTCATGCTCAAGGTGATGTCAGTGGGCTACAAGCAACAGGCGTTTTAGACTCTAGCAATATGGCGGTACGTTTACCCGAAGTCTTTGAAAAAAAGGCAGGCTCGGTACTCAATGTTAATTTTAAAGCTGATTTAGTGCCGTCAAAATTTACGATTAAAGCCAAAGCAAATGTTTTAGCTAAAGAAATGACCATGCTCAACGCACGTTTGTTTAAAGATGGCTTACGTGAGGTATTAGGCAAACGTATTACGACACGGCAATTAGATTTTATTTTAAAAGAGAGTCAAAGCCTCACGATTGGCCAAGCCGAAGGCGTGATGAATTATGAAAATAATTTTATTCGTTTAGAAAATATGAGTTTGACACAATTAAGCGATGCTGAGGGTTATGTGACTGATGCGGTTGTAAACGGCACGCTAGATATTAACAAGCTGTTGGTGAATTGGTCGGTTAATGCGCGTTTATCTAAAGACCACTCACAAAAATTGCTTAAATTATCTCCTAGCTTGGCAACGCTGATAGATGCTGAGGGACGACTTGTATTTGATTTTAAAGTGACAGGTGCTTTGGATAAAGAGTTAAGAGTTTCTTTGAATTAAAGGGTTAGTTACCGCTTAACTATCATCATACTGCCATCAAATTGACTGCAAATTGTCAATTTTTGTCTAGAAACTGTACTTGTTTTAATCAGAGAGTTTGATAATGAGTCAGTTAATTGTTTCTAATACCATGCGTATTGTGGTTGTTACCGAAACATGGCCGCCAGAAATTAATGGTGTCGCTTTATCGGTTTACAAATTGGTTGAAGGATTAAAAGCCAAAGGACATCAAGTTTTTATCATTCGGCCTAAACAAAAAAACGACATAAGCAATAAAGACACTGATTTTCAACTATTAGTGAAAGGTTTTGCGCTGCCCAAATATCCCGATTTACAGTTTGGCGCACCAGTTTATGGCCAAATTCGTCAAGTATTACAAAATTTTAAACCAGATGTCGTGCATATTGTTACCGAAGGGCCTTTGGGTTTGGCTGCCTTATATGCCGCAAAATCAATAAAAATAGCCGTATCAAGTGGTTTTCACTCTTCATTTGACGAGTTTGCTGGTTTTTTTGGTTTTTCTTGGTTGGGAAAAATTGTCAAAAGCTATTTGCGTTTTTTTCATCAATTAACCGAAGTCACTTGTGTGCCAAGTCAAGTGAGTTTACAGCGATTAGCACAATGGCAGATGCGTTGTGGATTACGTGTCGTATCTCGAGGCGTAGATATCGCATTATTTAATCCCCAACAGCGTAGTGAAACATTAAGAGCCGAGTGGCATTGTGACGAACAAACAACTGTCGTATTAACGGTAAGTCGTTTATCGCCAGAAAAGAATATTTCTCAAGTGATAGAAGCCTATCGAGTGTTGCAGCAACAGCAAGCGCACCGCTCCTTTAAGTTAGTTATTGTGGGTGATGGACCTGATAAAACACGGCTACAAAAACTAGCACCTGATGCAGTTTTTACAGGCATGTTGACAGGTCAACGCTTAGCCGCGCATTACGCCAGTAGTGATGTATTCTTTTTTGCGAGTGAAGTTGAAACCTTTGGTAATGTGGTGTTAGAAGCCATGGCCAGTAGTTTAGCGATTGTTGCTTATAACTATGCTGGTGCAGGGCAATTAGTTACCCATAATCAACAAGGCTTATTAGCACGATTGGGTGATAGACAAGAGTTTTTAAACATCGCCAAGCAATTACCAAGTTTAACTAGGTTAAAAGAAATGGGACAAAAGGCATGGCAAGTATCACAACAACAACAATGGTCAGAGCCTGTTAATCAATTAGAGAAAGTTTTTTATTTGGCTAAACGTAAACAGCAGTTACGTTTAATAACCCAAAAATCTAATTTATCAATACAGGTTAATTAAGGAGAAAAATGATGAATAAATTTTTGTGGTTACAACAAATTCAACTGTGGGATACGCATTGGTGTTTAAGACTCAATCATTTTAGTGCTGATAAACAAATCGCTCTATTTTTTAAAATGATTAGCCGTTTAGGTGATGGTTGGTTTTGGTATGCCCTCATTATTAGTTTGGCAATTTATGAGGGTGCAAAGGCGTATCTATTTTTAGGCCAAACGTTATTGGTCAGTAGCTTAGGGTTACTGATTTATAAATATCTTAAAACACGTACTTTAAGACCTCGTCCCTATCAGGTTCATCAAGCAATTGTATTGGGGGAGCGGCCTTTAGACCATTTTAGTTTTCCCTCTGGGCATACCTTACACGCGGTTCTATTTACCATCATGTTAAGTAGCCAATGGCCAGCTTTATCCGTCATTTTGTTACCTTTTACCTTATTAATCGCCTTATCAAGAATGATTTTAGGCTTACATTACCCTAGCGATGTGCTAGTCGGAGCGATATTAGGGGGATGTTTGGCCAGTGGCGCTTTAGGAGTGCTTGGCTAACATATTCATTTTACTTAAGATGTTTAATCCCCCTTGCTTGGCTATGACAATATATGACGGTTGTTATTTGTAGTTAATACTGAATATGATGGCATCAAAAATAGATTGACTAAAAAAAGTAAAATGACTTCTATTATCTTAAGATTTACAGGCTTATAGCTTAAAATCTCCCTAGATACACCTCTTGACGTTTTGTTGGTACACGCCAAAATCTGCTACTATTAATCCCAAATTTTTCTAGCTTTAGTTACGGTAATTTTTATGACGCTCGATGCAACTTTTAACGCCAAAGATAGCGAAAGTCGTTGGTATCAACAGTGGGAACAAAACGGTTATTTTGCCCCCTCAGGTAACGGCACACCGTATTGCATTATGATTCCGCCACCGAATGTGACTGGTTCTTTGCACATGGGACACGGTTTTAACAATACGATTATGGATAGCTTGGTGCGTTATCACCGCATGAAAGGCCACAATACCTTATGGCAAGTGGGTACAGACCACGCAGGGATTGCCACACAAATGGTGGTTGAGCGTCAATTGGCAGCACAAAATATCAGCCGTCATGATTTAGGCCGTGATAAGTTTTTGGATAGAGTATGGGACTGGAAAGAACAGTCAGGCGGCACAATTACCCGTCAAATTCGCCGTTTAGGTTCGTCTGTCGATTGGAGTCGTGAACGCTTTACGATGGATGATGGTTTATCCGAAGCCGTTAAAGAAGCCTTTGTCCGTTTGTATCAAGATGGTTTGATTTATCGTGGCAAACGTTTGGTCAACTGGGATCCAAAATTACATACTGCCATTTCTGACTTAGAAGTTTTAAGCGAAGAAGAAAACGGCTCGTTGTGGCATTTTAAATACTTTTTAGAAGATGGCAGCAGCCATTTAGTCGTCGCCACCACACGCCCCGAAACCTTGTTAGGCGATACGGCTGTTGCGGTTCATCCCGAAGACGAACGCTATAAACACTTGATTGGTAAAAACATTCGTTTGCCCATTACAGGTCGTTTAGTGCCGATTGTGGGCGATACTTATGTCGATAAAGATTTTGGGACAGGCTGTGTAAAAATTACGCCTGCCCATGACTTTAATGACTTTCAACTAGGTAAACGTCACGACCTACCACTCATCAACATTTTTGATAAAAACGCACAAGTATTAGCACAGTTTGAAGTTATGGCCGCAGGGTCATTTGCTGATTTAGGTTGCGAGGCCGCGCCGAGCGAATATGCAGGTTTAGAGCGTTTTGTAGCCCGTAAAAAGTTGGTTAAAGAAGCCGAAGAAAATGGCTGGTTAGACAAAATCGAACCTTACAAACTCAAAGCTCCGCGTGGTGACCGTTCGGGTGTAATTGTTGAGCCGTGGTTGACCGACCAATGGTATGTTTCTGCTAAAGAATTAGCCAAACCTGCCATTGAAGCCGTTGAAGATGGCCGTGTTAAGTTTGTGCCTGAACAATACCAAAATATGTATTTTGCGTGGATGCGCGATATTCAAGATTGGTGTATTTCAAGGCAATTATGGTGGGGACACCGTATTCCTGCATGGTATGACGAAGCAGGTAATGTGTATGTTGGTCGTGATGAAACCGAAGTTCGTCAACAGTATCAACTCGCGGACAGCATCGCCTTACGTCAAGATGAAGACGTACTCGACACATGGTTCTCCTCTGCCCTGTGGACATTTTCTACGTTAGGCTGGCCAAAACAAACGCTCGAATTAGCAACTTTCCACCCAACCGATGTATTGGTGACGGGTTTTGACATTATCTTCTTCTGGGTCGCCCGAATGATGATGATGACCATGCACTTTATGAAAAATGAAGATGGCAGCCCACAAATTCCCTTTAAAACAGTATATGTACATGGTTTGGTGCGTGATGCCGATGGCCAAAAAATGTCTAAATCTAAAGGCAATGTCTTAGACCCCTTAGATATTATTGATGGCATTGATTTAGAATCATTAGTTGCCAAACGCACCACAGGTTTAATGAAGCCGCAAGATGCGCCCAAAATCGAAAAAGCCACACGCAAAGAATATCCCGAAGGCATTAACGCTTATGGCACAGATGCCTTACGTTTTACGTTTGCCTCGTTAGCGTCAACAGGTCGTGACATTAATTGGGATATGCGCCGTTTAGAAGGTTATCGTAACTTTTGCAATAAGTTATGGAACGCCGCACGTTTTGTATTAAGCAATTGCGAAGGTCAAGATGTAGCCGTTAACCATGATAATATTGAACTAAGCGTGGCTGACCAATGGATTATCAGCCGTTTACAACGTACCGAACAACATGTCATTAACGCGCTAGATAACTATCGCCTTGACCAAGCCGCACAAGCCATTTACGAATTTGTCTGGAATGAATACTGCGACTGGTATTTAGAACTCACTAAACCTGTGTTAAATGGTGATAGTAGCCATGCCGCTAAAGCAGGAACACGCCGTACTTTATTACGTGTTTTAGAAACGATGTTGCGCTTAATGCACCCCATTATGCCTTATATTACCGAAGAAATTTGGCAACGTGTTAAAGGCTTAGTCGGCAAATCGGGCGACAGTATTATGCTCGAAGCCTATCCGCAACCTGACAGCAGCAAAATTAACGTGCAAGCGGAAGCGGACGTAGAATGGTTAAAAGGCGTGATTGCAGGGATTCGTAACATTCGTGGCGAAATGAACATTTCGCCTAGTAAAGCCTTGCCTGTTTTGTGTCATAACGTCAGTGCCGATGATGCGCTACGTTTAGAGCGTTATCGTTCGCAACTTAACTTTTTGGCACGTTTAGATAGCCTAACCATTTTAGCCAATGATGCCGAATTACCGCCTGCGGCAACAGCATTAGTGGGCGACATGGCGGTGTTAGTGCCGTTAAAAGGCTTTATTGATAAAGATGCCGAAGCTGCACGTTTAGGTAAAGAAATCAATCGCTTAGAGCAAGAAGTAGCGCGTATTGGTGGCAAACTCAGTAATGAAAGTTTTACCGCCAAAGCCCCTGCTGCGGTGATTGCTCAAGAGCAAAAGAAGCTGGATGATGCCAAAACCGCACAAGCAAAATTACAAGAACAGTTAGAAAAACTGAAAAACTTGTAAGTGCATGATGAGCGGAGTTGAACCATCATTCAACTTCGTTCAGCGCACAATTAAACCTGTCAACAGGAGAATAACATGTCAGATATTTATCAATTAAAAATCACGCTCAAATGGAGCAAACCTAGCATTTGGCGGCGTATTGTTGTCCATGCCAACACTAATTTAGCGGTATTACATGACATTATTCAAATAGCAATTGGCTGGCAACAAGCACACCTTTATTGTTTTGATGATGGACACAATAGATATGGTTGGATTGACCCCGATTTTGATGATGGTTATATGTTAAACGCACAAGACTTTACATTAGATGCTTTGTTAAAAGCCCCCAAAGATAAACTTGTTTATGAATACGACTTTGGTGATGGCTGGATACATGACATTGTTTTAGAAAAGATTTTTAGCCAAGAAGAACTAGCGACTATACCCAAATGTTTAAAAGCCGTTGGTGCTTGTCCTCCCGAAGATTGTGGAGGTATTGGTGGTTATTATGGCTTGTTAGATATTTTAGAAAACCCTAAACATGAAGACTATAAAGACATGCGTGCATGGTTAGGCTTAAAACGTGGCCAAAGTTTTGACCCTGACTTTGTTAATATCAGCCTAATTAACGAAATGTTAAAGGAGTTTGGCTAGATACCTATTTGAGTCATACTCTTGCATAACAAATGGTAATCATTATGGCCGTCAAAGCAAAAATTTATCAGTTTAAAATCACCTTAAGCGACAGTAGTCCTTTGATTTGGCGACGTATTTTGGTATCTGCCAATTTAAACTTGGCGGTATTTCACGATATTGTACAAGTAGCAATGGGTTGGCAAAATCGTCATAGTTATGCGTTTGATTATGAGGAGTATTCTTTTGGTGAAGTATTTCCCGAAGACGACAATGGCATGTATCCTGCCGATAAAGTAAAGCTCAGTAAATTATTAACAGGCGTTAAAGATAAATTGACTTATGTTTATGATATGAGCAATAACTGGCAACATAGTATTGTTTTAGAAAAAATACTAAGCAGTGACAACACTACGCCATTTTGCACTCATGCAGCAGGGGCTTGTCCACCCGAAGACTGTGGCGGTTTAGGTGGTTATTATCATTTACGCATGGCACTCAATAATCCCAATGATGCCGAACATTTGCACCTTAAACAGCGTTTGCCTCACTTTGACCCTAACTTTGTGGATCCCAAGGCAATTAATGTGGCCTTGGCGAAGTTGTAAATATAACGGATTGAGTAAAAAACATGATTAAATCGGTCAAAATAGAAAACTATAAGTCTATTCAAGAGCTTGAAGTAGAAGTTGGCCGCTTTAACGTGATTATTGGTGAAAATGGGCTTTGTTGCACAAATCAATTTTGAGTTAGGCTTTTCCCTAACGCCTAATTTTTAAAAAACACGCTGTGTAGATGGCGTACCTAGATGAGTGAAACGGTTT
>Ga0247722_10001311_pt1 | contig 13884 bp, 12 predicted proteins | sample MSEWelMarce3H_FC_FD_189094 | JGI IMG/M metagenome (GOLD analysis project Ga0247722, IMG submission 189094) | Subsurface sediment microbial communities from gas well in West Virginia, United States - MSEEL Well Study Marcellus 3H_FC | ecosystem: Environmental > Terrestrial > Deep subsurface >... | reverse complement strand
ATTACCAGCTAGTCTTACTTTAACTGTAGCTCCTGCTAGTAATGATAATAGTGGTAAGGTGGGTACTACTGCATGGGTACGCTCATACGTTACTGGTCTTAGTTATCTTACAGGTAACCAATCTATTTCTGTTAGCGGTGACGCTACAGGATCTGGAACTACCTCTATCAATTTAACACTTGCTAATACAGCAGTGACACCTGGTACTTATGGATCAGCTACTCTTGTACCTGTAGTAACAGTTGATTCTAAAGGACGTGTTACTTCTGTAACAACAGCTGCTATATCAGGATCATTAACTTTTACAGGAGATGTAACTGGTACAGGAACAACTGGTACTAGTACAGGATTAACTTTAGCTGCATCAGGCGTAACAGCCGGTACATACACTAAGGTGACTGTAGATACTAAAGGTAGAGTGACAGTTGGAGCTAGTGCTACAACCTCTGATATATCAGAAGGTACAAACTTATATTATACAGATGCTAGAGTGTTAGCTTATTTAGGTGCTAATAACTACGCAACACAATCTTATGTAGGTACACAGATTGCTAATTTAGTTTCTAGTGCTCCAGCTACTCTTGATACACTGAACGAGTTGGCAGCAGCTTTGGGTAATGACCCTAACTTTGCAACCAGTGTTGCAACATCAATTGGTACTAAACAAGCTCAGCTTAATGGAACCGGTTTTGTAAAGGTGGTAGGAACCACTGTATCATATGATAACAACACCTATCTAACTTCTTTTACAGAGACAGATCCTACTGTTCCATCTCATGTTAAGTCTATCACTACAACAGAAAAAGCTAACTGGAATACAGCTTACGGATGGGGCAATCATGCAATAGTGGGTTATCTTACAAGTGTACCAACGCATAATCAAGTTTGGTCTACTATTACTAGTACACCTACAACTATATCTGGCTACGGTATAACAAATGCTTATACAGATGCACAGATCCAAAACTTCTTTAATGGTGCTAATGCTATTACAGGTTATAATAAGTCTAACTGGGATACTGCCTATGGATGGGGTAATCACGTTAGTGGTGGATACTTAACTGGAATAACATCTAGTCAAGTTACTACAGCTCTTGGATATACACCTTATAACTCAACTAACCCTAGTGGATATATCACTGGAATTACAAGTGCTAACGTAACAACCGCTTTAGGGTTTACTCCTTATAATGCAACTAATCCTAGTGGCTATTTAACTCAGACTACAGCTGATGCTAGATATTTATATGCTACAAGTAGTCCTTCTACAGCTGGAAACTTTACTCTTTCCATTGGTAATAATGGTACATATTCTTATGTACAATCTCATTCTGGTCAACCTTTAGAACTTAATCCTGTAGGTAACGCTGTAAGAATAAGTGGTAATGTAGCTATACATGCAGGAAACTATTCTTCTTATGCAGTACCTACTGGAAGAACTATAACTATTAATGGTACAGGCTATGATCTTTCTGCTGATAGGTCTTGGACAATAAGTGGAACTGATTCTACTAAGCTTCCTTTGGCAGGTGGAACAATGACTGGCACAATAGGATTTTCTAATGTAACAGGAAATAAAATAGATTTTTATTATAGTGGAGACGATAGATATGGTATTCAAGTGCAAAGTAGTGAACTTAGAATACATTCAGGAGCTCAAGGAGCTAACGATGGAGGTATAACATTTGGTAAAAGCACGGGCTCTGTATTTACTGAACATTTAAGAATTAGAAATGACGGAATAATTCAAGCTGTTGGCTCTTTACTTATGGCTACTTCAGGAACAAGCTATATTAGAATGGGTAGATTCCCTAACTCAACTTCTAATGGAGGAGAGGCATGGATAGGCAGGGCATCAGATAGAAACCCTGGTACAATGACTGTTCAGTTAGGAGGAGGTAGTGCATCTAGTAGAAGTTTTGAAGTAGTAGATTATGCTTGGTCAACAGTATTATTTAGTGTTGGTTCAAATGGTAATATTTCTGCAAGTGGTACTGTTACTGGTTCTAATTTAAGTGGAACAAACACAGGTGATCAAACAAATATTTCAGGTAATGCTGCAACTGCAGGTGGATTAGCAGTTCATGCAGGTAGAAATAATGAAGCTAATAAAATAGTTAGAACAGATGGTAATGGTTACATACAAGCTGGATATATTAATTCAACAAGTGGTAATGAAAATAATAACTCTAATGCTGATAGGGTTTGGGGTACAAACGGTAGTGATGATTATTTAAGAACTTATAGAACATCAGCTTTGTCTGTTGGTACTGCTGCAAATGCATCAGGTGTATCTTTTTTAACACAACCTAATTCTACGTGGTCAGGAAGAATACAATTAGGTGGGAATGGTGACCCAGGAGCTGTTGCTGGTACTGCTGTTGTTCAAGCTACAGACGGTAATCTGCATATGGATAGTGGTACTGGAAAATCTATGTATTTAAATTATTATCGTAATGGTATAATTTATTTAAATGGAGGTACATATAATATTAGTGCAAATGGTTCTTACTATAATGGAACATCTAGCAATTCAAATACAGTAGGTGGTTATTCTGTAGATGTTGCTGGTTCTGCCAATACTATTCCTACCAGAAATGCAAGTGGATATTTAATTCCACAAAACTGGATACAGTTTAATGGTAACTATGGACTTTATTTTCCAAACCATTATGGAATGCATTTTTATCCAAATAATGATGGTAGTTATGGTGCTGCTCAAATATTAGGAGAAAAAGGAGGGTGGAGAGGATTGCACTTTGGAGGTGGTACTGGAATAACTCTTATGATGAATGAAGGGGAATTTGGATTTCATAGGCAAGCTGTAGGCTGGGTAGCTAGATTTACATCTGGAAGATTTTATGGTGCGTGTGATAATGTATATAATTTAGATTATGCATTAGGTAATACTCACTACTGGACTGCTGTTAACTATTTTCAAACAAATAATGGTGGGCAAGCTGTAAATAACTCTAATACTGCTAAACTTGAAGCCTATTCTACTGGTAATAACTCAGCATTTATGTCTTTCCATAAAGGATCACATTATGCTATTAACATGGGTTTGGATGATGATAATGTATTTAGAATAGGTGGGTGGTCTGCAAGTGGTAATAGATTACAAATGGATATGTCTGGTAATCTTACAATGGCTGGAGATGTTACAGCTTATTCAGATGCCCGTGTAAAAGAAAATATAGTTACAGTAGATAACGCATTAAATAAAGTTTTAGCTTTACGTGGTGTATACTATAATAGAATAGATTCAGATGATAAGAAAACAAAACTTGGTGTAATTGCACAAGAAATTTTACAAACAGTTCCTGAAGTTGTTAATCAAGACAATGACGGTATGTTTAATGTTTCTTATGGTAATCTAGCTGGATTATTTATAGAAGCATTTAAAGAACAACAGAAACAAATTGAAGAACTTAAATCTATAATCTATGGCCTTACAAGGTAGTGGAGCTATAAGCTTAAGTCAAATTCGTGGAGAAATGGTAGCCGCTGGAAACAGTAGTTATAGTTTACGTTCACTAAGTTCAACTGCAGGTAAAAGTACACCTGACTCAATGAGTGAGTTTTATGGTTATGCTAGTGCTACAGATGTATATATAGAAATAAATGAACCAGCTGGTGAGTTCTGGTCAGGATGTTATGATCCTGGATATTATGCCGGTGGATGGTATGGAGACCATTATTGTTGGATGTATAATATTACTACTGGTTGGACTAATACATTAACATTTGGCGGCAGTTATGGTTTTACTATTAAATCAGGACAAAGTATGTACATCACATCAACCTTTACTCATATTAGCAGTGATACATCTTGTCTTATGGGGTACTCATGTTATGTGTTAAGAAATGATGGAACTATTGTAAGAAGTCCTGTTTTTTATGTTGGTGATAGTGGTGAAGCAGTTTACACTTTTACACCTCCTATAAATAGTGCATCAATTTATTTAACAAGTTGGGTAGATAGACAAGTTTAAAATTTAAAATACAAATATAATGGCGTTAAAAATTACAACACAGATTGGTACAAATAGAGGTTTAACTTCTGAGGCTTACATTAGAATATTTAGATATGAAGTTTCTAAATTAGGTTTTATGAATTGTTGGTTACAAGTATACCAAACTGAAGCTGATGCTAACCAGCCAGCTGGGGAAACTCCTATTTATAAAGAAAGTGTAAGTCTTGAAATTGGTAGCACTTGTAAAATACCTTTAGTAGATACACTTACTAGAACTGTTAAAAAACAGCAATTAGTTGACTATGAAGAAACAATTAAAGTGCCTGTGTTAGATGAGAATAGACAACCAACTGGACAATTAGAAAATAAAATTGTTACAAGAAAAAGACCTATGGAGGTTGATGTAGAAGAAACTTATGAAGTACCTAATCTTTCTTTAATAGAAGGACAAGATATCTTTGAATATGGTTATACTAAACTTAAAGAAAAGTTAGTAACTTTATATGGAGCTGAGAATATAGTAGACTGTTAAATTAAATAACTTATGGCATTACAATCATCAGGAGCAATTTCAGTTGGTCAAATTAGAACTGAATTAGGAAGTGCTTCTGGAAGTATAAGAACTTTGTCTGCGGCTGCTGGTAAATCTACACCAGATGCTATGAGTGAGTTCTATGGATATAGTAATGTATCATGGCCTAGTGGTATGACAGCTAGATATGATGCTGCTAACTATAGTGGTGGTACAATACCTGATTCTACAGGTAATGGATATACTATGTCATTATCAGGAGTAACTTACGTTGCTAATAGTGGTAATCCATATATACAAACAGCTATTGGTTCTTCTAATCAATCTATTACTGGTAACTCTTCTTTATATGGATCTGATTTTACTTGGTGTACAGCATTAGCTATAACAGGATCAAATGGTGACTGGGGTAGTTTCTGGTGGTCAGAAGCTGGATCTAAAAACTTTTTATCTGCTCACTATGCTCCAAACTGGAACCAAACAAGTGCTTGGTTTCCAAGATTTGACACAGCTAGTGCTTCATATGTTCCTTGGAATGGCGGCATGGGTACAACTAATAATGGTACAAGTCCAGTTAGTGCTTCTGCAGACTATATATCAACAAGTCCTATGCATCTATTAACTATTAGAAAAAGTGGTAACACTCTTACATGGTGGGATAACACTACTTGTATTTGGACTTTTACAGGCTTTAGTACATTTAGTATTGGATCACCTAACCAAGAGATAGGATTTTTAAACAAGAATGGTGGTGGATATGTAACTCCAGCTAAATGGAGATTTATGGGAATGTTTAATAGAGCGTTATCTGATGCTGAAATTGGTACTGTAAAAACTTTAATGACATCTTATTCTTAACTATAATATTATATTATTATGACTTACTCTTTTAATTTTAATTTAAAACTATTTATTAAGTATATCTTAGTTGTTTTATTTTCTTTAATGATAGTAAAATTATTAACTTTTACTCCTGGTAAAATGATTATTACTAATCCAATTCACAGGATCTCAGCTGATTCTGTAAACGCATTCTAATATAATATAAATACTTTTTAATGGCAGCTCTACTAAATGTAAAACAATTTGTAAGATTTGATGAACATGGTAATTTGAATGTTCCCAATAAGCTATTTGTAGCTTGTCAAGCTTACGTGCAAACTCCGATGCTTGGTGATAATTCTAATAGAGTAGCCACAACAGAATGGGTAAGAGCACAATTAACAAATGTAACAGGAATTTCTCTTTCTGAAACTGATCCTATTTGGGCATCTGATAAAACTTATTATTATACTAAGTTACAATCTGATGCTAGGTATTTACAATCATTTACCGAAACAGATCCTACTGTACCAGCTTGGGCTAAAGCAAGTGTTAAACCTACATATACTTTTGCTGAACTATTATCTAAACCTACAACAATTGCAGGATATGGTATAACAGATATACCTACAACACTTCCTGCATCTGATGTTTATGCTTGGGCTAAAGCTGCTACTAAACCTAGTTATGCTTATAGTGAGATAACAGGACTACCTACAATACCTACTAATAATAATGAGCTTACTAATGGTGCTGGTTACCTAACAAGTTATACAGAGACTGACCCTATATGGACAGCAGAGAAAACTAATTATGCTTTAAAAACTTATGTTGATACTAGTATTTCTAACTTAGTTGCTTCTGCACCAGCAACATTAAATACTCTTAACGAGTTAGCTTTAGCTCTTGGTAGTGATGCTAATTTTGCTACTACAGTTAGTACTAGCATAGGAAATAGAGTACCTTATACAGGAGCAACACAAGCTATTAATGTAGGTAATAATTCAATTACTACAACTAACTTTTTTTTCGGTAAAGCAATAGAATTAGATGCAGGTGTTGAAGAAGTTGGGGGTAGAGTAATTTTTAGACAAAGAGCAGCTACATCAGGTGGAGGTGCAAACTATACAACTTTTGGTGCACAAAGTAATAATAATGTAAATTTTAGTTTTTGGCAAGATGCCCCAAGTGGTATTAATAGATATAAATTTTTTACATTTAGTGTTGATAATTTAACATTAAATTTAAATAGAACATATCAAATGCCTGACGCTTCAGGTACTTTAGCTTTAACAACTGATATCCCATCTTTAGCAAATTATGTTACTTTAAACGGTACACAAGCAATAACTGGAAATAAAACATTTAGTGGTATAAATAGTTTTACAGGATATACATCATTTTCATATGCTTCTACATTTATGAATGGTACATCCTTAAATTGGACAGCTGCTGGATCACACACTGCTGGTAGTTTAACTTTATCAAGTGCACATTCAGGTTCTACAAGTTCATTAATATTATCAGATGGTGATACTGCAAAGTATATTTATTTTTCCTTCACCAATACTGCTACAGGTATAAAAACATATACATTCCCTGATGCAAGTGGTACAGTGGCATTAACTAGTAGTTTATCTTCTTACGTACCAGCTACTAGGACTATTACAATTAATGGAACTGCTTTAGATTTATCAGCAGATAGAGCTTGGACTATTACTGCTGGTTCAACTTATACATTACCAACTGCAAGTGCTACTGTTCTTGGTGGTATAAAGGTGGGTAGTAATCTTTCTATAGATGTTAATGGTGTTTTATCATCAACAGATACAAATACAACATACTCTGTATTTACAGGAGCTACTGCTCTAGCAAATGGTACAGCAGGTTTAGTTGTTGCACCATTGATTGCTAATAGAGCACAATATCTTAAAGGTGATGGAACTTGGGGTACTCCTCCAGATACTGATACAACATACGTTGCATTTACAAGATCAGCTGCAGGATTAACTCCAGCACCTGGAGGTACAACCGGAACTACTAAATATTTAAGAGAAGATGGAACTTGGGCTGTTCCTCCTGATACAGACACTGATACAAATACAGTTACATCAATTAGACGTGAAGATGCTGATGGAACTACAGGAGCTACTACTTATAGAACTGGTGATATTCGTTTACGTCAAGGAGCTAATGTAACTATTAGTGAAATTTCAGCTGGTATATTTCAAATAGCTTCATCTTATACAGATACTAATACTTGGAATGCTAATACTAAAACAGCTGATGGTTATGTTACTGCACCAGGAGCTGTAGCTAATAAAGTTTGGAAAACTGATGCATCAGGAAATCCTGGATGGCGTGATGACGCAGACACTGATACTAATACTACTTATACAGCTGGAACAGGTTTAACACTAACTGGTACAGTATTTAGTGTAACTAAAACTATTACAGCTTCAGAAACTGCAGATACTATTGCTTTAAGAAATGGTAGTGGTCAATTAGTAGCTACAGGTTTTTATCAAACTTCCAGTAGATCATTAAAAACTAATATTAGTCCTTTTACAAAATCTGCATTAGATATTATTAGAGATGTAACTGTAGTAAGCTTTAACTATAAAACAGATATTATAAATAAGCATGTAGGTTTTATTGCGGAGGATACTCCAGAAGAACTATCTACAAGAAATAAAAATGTTATGGATTCTAATAATACTATTGGTGTATTATTAAAAGCAGTACAGGAATTAGAAGCTAGAATAAAACAATTAGAATCTAAATAATGAGAAGTAACGGTTTTCAAATAACTGGAAATGAGCTTCAAGCTATGGTTAACGAAAAGTTAGTTGGAGCTAAAACAGCTATACCTGCTACTACTAGATGTTTAACTAGAGCTGAAGTGCTAAGTTGTGTTTATGTTTATGCAGGACCACAAGATCCTCCTGTTGCTTCTATACCATTTACTACTTGGCCAATAGGAGGAGGAGTATATCAAGTTGGTGCTGATCCAAATCTTACTTGTAGTTATGAATATATAAATGCATTACCTGCTAATGGTACTATAGTCTTTGAAATGGATCAAGTTGGGAGTCCTTATTTAAACTGTGATTTATTTGGACAAGTTAATGGTTCACCACTACGTTTAGATCCAGGATCTAATTTAGATGGTATGTTTTTTGGGGGTCCTCAATATTCTGCTAATATGGCTAGTGCTGTAAGAATAGGTAATCAAATTAGTGTACAAGCAAACTTTGGTAGAGATGATCAAGAAACTCCTGGTAACTGGGGATGGAGCGGTAATGGGTATGGTGTATTAGAAATATATAGAAATAATGTTTTAATATCTACTCAATTAACTCCTTATAGAACTGCAATATATAGTGCAAATCTTACATCATTAACCTATCATTTTACTGTTGAAAACACAGTAAATTATTATATTAAAGCCTATTCTGTTGAGGATAATAGAGTTAGAGCCACTGTAAATTATGCTACTAGTTTCTGTAGTGTTTGTAATGATGAAACAGGAACTATTAATCTTATAGGTAATGCATCTACTTTTTGTGCATCTACTAGTTTTACTTCTAGTGGATTTGCTGCAATACCTGCTGGTAACTATATATTAGCTTATGGTGGAAATGCTTTAAATGTTTCTACTAATGGAACAACTACAGCTACAATGTATGGTGGTGGTTGTACAGCTTGTGTAGGAACAGCAGCTTCTTGGACTTACCAATACCAAAATTGTTTAGATTGTGTAACAAGAAATATCTATATGGATACAAATTCTTGTTCAGCCACATATGGACAATATAAAATAAACTTAGATGGAACTGCTCAAGTATCTGCACCTACTAATACTGGAGCTTGTAATACTGCTCAAAATTGGGTAGACAATAGTACAGTATTATGTATAGATTGTACAACTGTTACAGTTTACAAAAACAATAATCCTTGTTCTTCTGATTATAATTTTTATAGATATACTAATCCTTCAACATCAGCAACTATTACACAGGAATCTGATCCTTCAGGTACTGCATGTGTTACAAGTGCTAATTGGGTATTCCAATATTATAACTGTTCAAGTTGTAATACAAGAAGTGTAGAAAGAGATATGAACCCATGTTCTTCTACTTATCTTGGATATACTGTTGATCATGGTGTTAATGTAGGTACAGTAGCTCCTACAAATACTGGTGAGTGTAGTGCTTGTTGTGGTCAATCAACCACTCAGGTTTGGACAGCTACAGGTGAAGTGAGATGTAATAGTTGTGTAAGTCAAATAGAACAGAAACAAACTAATCCATGTGCTACTGCTTATGATACTTTGCGTTGGGTAAATGGTGGTTCAAATTGTTCTACTGCAGCAGATTGGACAATACTATTTGGTAGTTATTCTTGTAGTGGTTGTGATAAATATTATAATGAAGTAGATTTAAACCCATGTTCTAGTACTTATAATGTTGTTAGAAGAAGTAGTTTATTATCAGAAGCTAATACTTCATATTGCGGATCTTGTTGTGGTAGTGGGGTAAATACAACTGCAGATTGGACAGTACTATTTGGTAGTTATAGTTGTTTAGATTGTGATAAATACTATAATGAGGTAGATTTAAATACTTGTTCTGCTACTTATAATCAAGTTAGAAGAAGTGGTACAATAGCTGAAAGTAATAGTAGTTATTGTTGTCCTCCTGTTAATAATTGTATTAGATATCAAATATTAGATTATGGATGGGTAAATTATACAGATTGTTTAGATCATGAACTTTATGAATATCATTATCCAAATGACATTATTTGTGCAACTAGTATATGGAGTGGTTATGGCTATCAGCTAGGAGTTTGTGATGGTGAAGTTCCTCAACCTTAAAATATATAAAAATTAAAAACTATGGTAAATTATTACAAATTTAAAGTGAGTCATTTTAAATTAAATGAAGAGTTAAAGACTATTGAACAAGTAAATGATGCAACTGATTCTAAATCAGTAAGTCATATTAGCAATCCTATTACATTTGATAGTATGATGAGTATTACAAATACTGATAATTGGGAAGTTATAACAGAAGAAGTTTATTCTGCTAAAAGGGCAGAAGTATTAGCTATATTAAGTGCTATGTAATATCCACATATGTTAATATGTCATTGGCATACTTATTGATTAATATACATAACTTTGTATTGATTAATCTTTAAAACCCATTTATGGAAAAAATTACATTAAAACTTTATGAGTTCTACAATCTAGAAGCTGAACTCAATGGCTTAACCAACCAACAAACTGGTGAAAAAACTAGCTCTGGTTTATTACAAGAAAAGTTACCTTTAGTAACTAAGTACTGGTTATCTGACCTAGGTAAGAAAGTATTAGCTGAAAAGGCTGCAGTGGAAGAACTTAAAAATGACTTGATCAAGAAGTATGGTAAAGAGGACGACAAAGGTGGTATCTCTATCCCTATGGTAATTGATGAAGTGGATGCTGAAGGAAATGTAGTGTATACTACTCCTGATGCTGAAGGTAAGTCTTCTCCTAAAAAAGTGTTAAACCCAGACTTTCAGCAGTTTGAAAAAGAGTTCAATGAGCTTTTACAGACTGAGAAAGAATTAGAATATAACACTATTAAATTAGCAGATTTTGCTAATGTAGAAACCTCTGAAAACTACGGTACTTTCTTTAAGCTTGTAAAAGTGGAAGAAGCTAAGGTAGTTCCTATGAGCTAATAGTAGCGGGGCTGCTGTCCTATCCATTATACGTAATAAACCATCTAGAGAAATCTAGGTGGTTTTTTTGTTATTATACTCAATTTTCCGTATATTATATTGTAGACTATCTAAACTTTAAACTTAACATTATATGGCATTAAAAATTACTTCTCAGATTGGAACTGATAAAGGTATTACATCTGAGGCTTATATTCGTATTGCAGATTACCAAATTTCTAAATATGGTTCTGCTAATTTTCGTATTGAAATCTATCAGTCTCAAACTGATTTAACTCCAACTGCAGGCTATCCAGGACCATCTAATGGGATAGCTAGAAATCAACAAATTGGTGAAAGTTTATATGTAGCTATGACTAAGCAAGTTACTGAAACTGTTACAGTTACACGTATGGTTCCAGTACAGGTTGAAGAAGAAGTACCTGGTACTCCAGATGCTGATGGAAATCCTACAACCGTTACTACATCTCGTACAGAAATGCAACAACAAGATGTAGAAGAAGAAATTGTTAAGACTGTACCTGATATGTCAGGAGCAGAAGGTGTAGACATCTTTGCTTTTGGATATGGTAAATTAAAAGCTAAACTTCAAGATTTATTTGGAGAAGCTAATGTTGTTGATTGTTAATAACTCATTGATATATAACTACTTATGTTACCTACAAAATCTAATACTGCTGATAAGGGTTGTGCTCCAGTTTCTTCTAACTGCGTAATATGGCAGGGTCCGAGCCTGTCATGTATCAACCTTTGCAACGGTGATACCGTATCAGATGTAGTCTACAAACTTGCTGTAGAACTATGTGATTTGCAAGCTCAGCTAGATCTTTCTGATCTTGACTTAGCATGCGTAGTGCAAGCTTGTCAAACTTGCCCAGAGCCAGTAAAAACCCTATCAGCCGTATTAGATCTTATTATCACAAAGACTTGTGATTTAGAACAAATTATTACGGATTTACAGAATGGTACTAGTGATTACATAGAGCCAAATTTAACTCTTCCTGCATGTTTACAATATGTAAATGCTCAGGGTCAGAATGTTACTGTGGTTCCTCACACTACATTTAGTAGCACAATGGCTACTAAGGTGTGTGCTATGAATACTTTAGTAAATACTCATACTAGCCAGATTACTGGTCATGAGAATAGAATTGTAGTTCTTGAAAACAAGACTGCAGATTTACTTCCTACTATTGTTCCAAACTGTATATATGGATCTGATACTTCTGCTAAAACTCTTAATTTAGTTTTAGATACTTTAGAAGATCAGTTTTGTGTTCTTAGAGGAACTTTAGGAACTACTACTGCTATCACAGCTGCAGCTGCTCAGCAGTGTGCTGGTTTAGCTCAGGCATCTGCTTTTTCTCAAAGTGGATCTTTAGGTAATATTCCAGGATGGAAACCTACTGTAACTACTCTTGCTGATTCATTCCATAACTTATGGTTGACAGTATGTGATATGAGATCTGCTATGAAAGATGTTCTTACATCAGGTTCTGGTGGAGGTGCATGTTCTGGCTTTATTCTTAAGTTTGCTGCTTATGCTGATAACAATCGTCAGAATGTTACTTTAAGATTTGATACTTATACAACTATTCCTTCAGGATTTACAGATTGTGATGGTGCAGGTGCTACTGTTACAATTAAAGATAATGCTGGTAAGACCTTTACAGGGCGTGTAGTGTTATCAACTGCTGTAAGTAATACATCAGGTGTAACATTTGCTCTTGCATCATCAGGTTTGAACTTCTCTTCACCATATACTATTACAGTGGATGGTTGTGTAATCAAAGATGGTGTTTCTTGTAACAAAACTTATACTGAAACTATTACTGTTCCTTGTCCTACTGTAACAGGTGTAACAGCAACATTAGCTTAATATTTAAAATAATTATACTATGGCTTGTCAAGGTTGTAATGATACTGCTCTTCCATTGACCAACTGTAATGACGGTTGTGCAGATTGTAGTCCTACTAATGCAGTGGGATTACCTGATTGTCCCCCATCTAGTGAACCTTGTGAAGATTTATTATATAGTGAGTGTTTAAAATACACTGGTCCTAATTTACCAACACTTGGTATTACTAATGGTATGCGTTTAAAGACTGCATTAGCAGCTTTGAATGTTGTATTATTAGGAGCTAACCCACCAGCAAAAAATCATGTAATCACTGTGACTGCTGTACAAAAGAAAGCTACTGTTGAATACTTAAGTAAACTTGGAGTGATAACTTCTATAACTGTTACTGATTTAACTAGTCCTCAAACTATTTGTGCTTTGGTAAATACACCAGCTGTTGTATCTGGTAGCGGTAGTATTTCACTTACTACTACAACTTGCTAAAACTAATATATGTTACCTGAATGTGATAAATATAGAGTGCTAAGCTTAAGCTTTGCTCCTCCTGAAATAGAACCAGCTAATGGTTATAATGTTCAATGGAGAGCTGTAGGAAATACTGAATGGAATACTGTAGTAGGAATACTTAACAATCCTATTCTTATTCCAAATGTTCCTGCTTGTTATAATATTGAAGGAACTATACAAGCAAATTGTGGAGATGGTAACTTAGGTAAAATTAGTTACTTTGCTGTATCCGGTTCTGTTAAAACTTGTTTCTTATATTCATTAGCTACAAATGGTACTACATATACTTATACGTCTTGTAGTACAAATCAACCTACTTCTGTAACAGTAGGATCAAGTGGTGCTGTTACTATTTCAGCTTATGAAGGTAGTATTAGTCCTATGACTGGGGTATCACGTTTAGATGTAATTGCATAATAAATGGCAACACTAACTATAAATTTTACTGGTACAA
>Ga0247722_10001310_pt1 | contig 13889 bp, 10 predicted proteins | sample MSEWelMarce3H_FC_FD_189094 | JGI IMG/M metagenome (GOLD analysis project Ga0247722, IMG submission 189094) | Subsurface sediment microbial communities from gas well in West Virginia, United States - MSEEL Well Study Marcellus 3H_FC | ecosystem: Environmental > Terrestrial > Deep subsurface >... | reverse complement strand
ATTCACAACCACCGCAGAATTACGTGGTGCAACCGGTGATGGAACGGGTGTAAACGCCGCAAAAGTGATTACGATTAAAGTTCCGACTTACTATATTCAGAATACAACCGCAACAGGTCTGTCGGTCGTAATGCGCGCGTATACCGGATCATTGCCCGCAACTGCAGGAACATCCACCGGAACTGGCGCGAATTTGGACACCGCAGAAAATAGCCGTGGTTTAGTTGCGAGTGTGGCTGCTGGTTATCTTGTGATTAGTTATACGATTCAGACAACGACCCCGATGGCACCAGGAAAATACGCATTAGAACTTTCTGGATTGAAATGGAAGACAACCGAAATCAACCCTGCGTCGGCGTCAGCTACCGCGCCAGTAACCGACATGGCGAATGTCTCTCTCTCGAGCAGTGCTGAACCGGCGAGTGTTTCGCCTATTTTGGTTTTCGTAAATTTGTGGCCGGTGGCGGACGCTACGAAACGACTGCGTATATTCGATAGTACCGCTTATGATGGATTGCCGGAATATATAACGTGCCGTAAAATATCAACGGAGAGCCCGCAATTATCTCCGAATTATACGGCGACTGCTACCACATTTTCGATGACGATTATGCTAACGAATGATTTGGTAACTGGCGATATTTTCCTTATTCAAGTGCCGTATGTCACCCGAACCGCTAATGTCGACTTAGGCATTTCATTTACGTGGACAAACCCGACCACACAACTTCAAAGCACATTAACAACAATATCTAATGCAGGAGTTGATATAACCGGTACTACATATGGAGGTGGGCAAAATGTTGTTACATTTGCTGTAGGAGGCGCGTTACCAAAAGATGTGCCGATTCGTCTTTCGATAGCGGGTCTTCAGACACCTACAACAAAAACAGCATTAACGCAGTCGAAAATTCGAACTTACAAGGGAACCCCTGCTCCATCTCTCGGCGGAACATTAGAAGCATTTGGCGGCGTGCTTGACCAAGGTGAATATAATCTTCCTGCGATTGAACCCCGCCTCTCGACATCTGTGAGCACCGGAACGCCAACATCATCGGGCACAGCGAGTGATGGAACTACTTATGTTACATCGGCGGCGTCGTCCGTTCTTATTTCCGATGTGAAACGCCAGATGAACTGGGCGATCGAAGCACAGAAGGAGTATGAAAGTGCGTATAAGGCGCTTCGCGCTGCCACAACTACGACCGCAAAAACCGAGGCACAATTGAAATATGATGTGGCGATTGCCCGCCGTAACCGCCTTATTGCGAGCCATCCTGATTCATGGTATGACGGTGCCAACTGGCGTTATGGCGACGACGGACATGTGCGCAAATGCGCGGAACCAAGTACGCTGTCAAGTAACGAAGGTAATTGCCAGAATATTTATCGTTTGGATGCGAGCGGCAACGTTGTCAAATCAGCTGATGGCAATAACATTCTGCTTATGCGTAAATGCCCGTGGAAATGTAATAATCCAGGCCAGACCGGTTCGGACGCGTGTCGTATTGATGCTGACTGCCTGAAAGTTACGCGCTGGGCTACTTATTTACCAGATGGAACACAAATTGAAAAGAACCTGCTCGCTTCAACCCGCACAAGCTACGATGATATTGCGTCGGCTTCAAGCTCGTCCGCTCTTGACGAAGACGATATTTATCGCCGCGGCATCACTCGCAACTTCCGTGGATACGGTAGCGGACGTCCGGGACAAGGCCAACAACGGCAAGGACAGAGTCCGGGCTTATTTGGTACTATCCGTGATGCTACTGGCAACATCATCCGCGGTATTGGAAACTGGATTGACCCGAGCGACCCAAGAGCAAATCAACGTACCAATCGTCATAATGCTTACTATTATGAGGACGGTTCGCCAGCGGCGACTGCCTATCTTGGAATGTATAACGGCCAAGGATATGAAGAGGAATCCCCGTTTTATGGCGCATCGAAACCAACAAGCTATTATTACACTACCAACTACTATTATACGGATGGCGAGGCGGGCGGAAGCGTCAACGACGGTAAGAGCAATATGCCGGGGAAGTTATCGAATGTGAAGCCGTATGAACAAACGATTGATTTTTGACGGGACGAAATGGAGCGTTAGCGGAACGGAACGAAATGGAATTAAACAAAACCTTGTCATTATTATCAACCTCATACTACAGAATAATAATAATGACATCTATCATCCTACCTGAATTAGAAGAAACACACAAAAATATTCACAATAAACTGGATGTATTTATAAAAAATCGGAAAATACCCAACATTATATTTTATGGGCCTCATGGTTCCGGAAAAACGTATATATTAAACCGGTTCATTCACGCTGTATATGATGGGGATAAAACCGCTATGAAAAATTATGTTATGCGCGCGAATTGCGCACACGGTAAAGGCATTCGGTTTATTCGCGAGGAATTAAAGTTTTTCGCAAAGACAAACATAGACATGAAAGAGGGTGCGATATTCAAATCCGTTATTTTGACGAATGCAGATAAGCTTACGATTGATGCGCAATCCGCACTACGCCGATGTATCGAGTTATTCAGCTCATCTACACGATTTTTTATTGTCGTAGAAAACAAAGATAGTCTATTGAAACCGATTCTCTCTAGATTTTGCGACATTTATATACCCCCTCCGATGATTACGTCAGCTAACGAGAATGAACCATCAAGATTTATAAATCTACACAGTTATCTCGCAGATAAATCATGCGACACTTATAAAATAAACAAATCGAGAGAACAACCCCTAGAAGATTTAATAAAGATACATCCAAGTTACCTACGCGGTAATAACACCGATAGTAGTGATAATACAGTCACCACCGCCGTTCCGACATGCAAAGATTATGAAAGAATACTGGATTTATCTGTGTCATTATATGAACAAGGATACTGTGGCTTAGATATCATCGATTTTATTCATACTCATCCGGATATTATCGATATACGAAGATATGAACTACTCATCATGTTTGACAAGGTACGGAAAGAATTTAGAAATGAAAAACTTTTACTGTTGTATTTTCTTCATTTCATCGTATTTCGTTGTAAATTGAGTTTAGAAAATATTTCATTTATGTAATACCTTACGTTCCAATTCATTCATTATCGGAAACCGCGATGGACGACTACTCTGTAACATCACTCTATGAATCAAAAAATGAATGGGCATCACGACTGGTTAATATATTGACACCCCTTGTTCAAGAAGGTATCCGGTCTATTTTTGATGAAGCGGTGAAGCTTTGTCTTGGAAATAAAGAGCAGGATAAGTATCTAATGACTTTTCAGAATCTTCTCTCGCGTGTTCCCAAATGGAACCCAAACATCATTAAGGATGAAACAACTCGAATTAAAGAGCGCAGCACCTGCGGGTATTTAGAAGATTTGATTACATGTGTTCATATCATTCATTTAAAGTGTATGACGGTTATGCGTGTTGGAAACACTCAAAAGAAGGTGGATATTAAAATCCCGCAATTGAATGATTTCGTTCATAAGATTTATGTCAACACCGCCCGAAAGGTATATTCGAACGTATATATTTTTGAGAGAGGCATTCAACCCCTTCATACTCAGCGCAACAACCGCGAATTTGAGATTATCGTTAAGGAGTGTATTTATAATACGATCCGCGACAACATTCCTGTCGAGGAATTAATCAAGATGTATTTAGAAGATACGATCGAGGACGTGGTTGAAGTTACCGAGAACGAGGAGGTGATTAAGCAAGAACCTATTATCTCGGAAGAGGATGCTAATCTCTCAGCACGGCGCCGAGCACATCATGGAAGCACACGGCGAAGACGCCATCGCGACCGCATCACTGACGAAAATGACGAAAATGACGCCACTCGCCCTGCGGATGCAAGTATAGACCAGCTTGACTTTGTTGGAGAATTAAATGGTGCGGTGTCAGCGTCTGCATCGGCGGGGAATGATGATTATTCCGCGTCTAGTAGTAGTGGCGGTATATCCTTTGGTGCGAACGAGGTGCGAACGTTTGAAACGGATTCAAGCGAGAGAAAGAATGAGTATATGACACGCGACGCGGATGCCGATGCGGACGCCGATGACGACGATGACAACAATAGTGGACGTTTGAATATTGGCGGTGATATTCGTTTAGACACGATGGATATTCACACTCTGAATGATATACACGAACTAAATGCGCCACCTCTGTTAGATGATATCGAAGTATTAGCGTAATAATTCGTTTTCTTGATAATTATTTTTTACAATCAAACATTATAATTCGTATTGTTGTAATGGAGCCAATTATAAATTATTGGAACAAACAACCGTGTAATATAAAACACTCCTCTTGTGAAGTTGGTACGAAGGAGTATTTTGACGAGGTCGAAACACGTAAGTATTTCGTAGAGTCGCATATTCCCGGTTTCGCCGAATTCAATAAATGGAACGGGAAAAAGGTATTGGAAATCGGATGTGGAATCGGAACTGACGCAGTCAATTTTGCACGAAATGGTGCAGAATATACAGGAATCGAGTTATCGAATACATCTCTTGAGTTAACAAAAAAGAGATTCGATGTATTTCAACTGAAGGGGTCCTTTTTCAATATAGACGCGCAAAACCTTGAAGAATTGTCTAGCGTTGGTAGCGATTTCGATTTGATTTATTCGTTTGGCGTAATCCATCATTCACCAGATCCTCAAAAAATAATTGACAATTGCCGGCAATTATTAAAACCGGGCGGCGTCCTTAAAATAATGGTGTATGCCGAAAACTCATGGAAAAAAATGATGATTGATGGCGGATTAGACCAATTTGAAGCGCAATCGAATTGTCCAGTTGCATTTACCTATACGAATGATCAAATTCATAAAATGTTATGCGAGTTTAGGAATATCCAAATTCAACAAGAGCATATTTTCTCATATAAAATACCGGATTACAAACAATATCGGTATGTAAAAGAAGATTGGTTCGAACAAATGCCGGATAATATATTTAAGGGGCTGGAGAAGAAACTAGGCTGGCATTTGTGTATAACTTGTCAAAAATAATACACATATCTGTATATACATAATCCATGAGTGAAGAAGAAAACGAAGAAGAGAGTAAATGGTACAATAATATATTCATCATCGATATACTGATTTTCATTTTTTCGTTTGCGTTTTTAGCAATCGCTGGTGGTGTTATGTATGTTTGTTATCCACCGGTAATGATGGCGTTTCAGACATAAAACATCTATAAAACGCGTATAAAATCAATAAATAATTGAATTTGTATGTATATACGTCTATTCAGAATTATATACATAAGAAACCGAAGTATGTTTAACCCGGCAAAATTGGTTATTATTGGCGTAGTCGTTGCTGTCATATATTTTTTATTGAAATTCATAGAGATGCGATTTGTTGATTCAGATAATCAAAAACCGGTGAAGGTCCTTGTTCGCGATTCCATCATAGTGTGTATTTCTGCAGTTTTGGCGGTGTTTATAATGAATCAGTTTGATAATATTAGTGCTAGTAGTGGTGAGGGCGGTAGCAGCACACCGGCAGTATTCGTAGATACGCCAGGGTTCTAATCAATATGTAAGTGTTCTGCATCACTTTCGGTATTTGGCTCTTCAGAAGATAGATCTACTGGAAGTTCCGCTTCCGCTTCCGCCTCCGCCTCGGGTTCCGCCGCCGCCACTTGAATACCATTCTCATAATAATGTTTTCCAACCCGGTTTAGATTGGACAACATCAACCACCATGCTTCTATATAAGAATGCTCGACATATGTAAGGTCGGCTGACCATTTCTCACAAAATCTGCGAACATAAGGCGCGGCAATACCGTTTTTGTACTGGGGCATCGACGGAAAGAGGTGATGTTCGATTTGGAAATTTAGATAACCCATAATCCATGTAACAAGCGCGGATTTGGTTGATATATTCACAGTATGGTCTAACGCATATTCAAACCAAAGAAGATGCTTATCTTCTGGAATGACACCTGTGTATGTATGTGACAGCGAGAAGTGACCAAATAGATATACGAAATTCCAGAAATTGGCGACCATAAAGAGGAAATAGGAATACAACAAACCATACCCTCCGGAGATGGAAAAAATCATAGGTATAACGATATGCGACGCCGACATACATATCGCCTCAAATGCTGTCTCTAGATATACTTCTCTCGTTTTAGCGGAACACAACCGATGAAACACCTTTCTTGGATGAAGATAATAACTCCAAAACAAATGAACGAATATTCCATTTACGACCGGTAAAAATGTCCAGGCTTGAAGACGCATCCACCATCGGCTCATAAATCGCGATGCCTTTTTCCCGTTTGTATTATCCTCAAATGCGGTATTGAAAAATGCGACAAGAGGTGTTGTATCCAAGTCAATATCGTGCTTTACTTTCTGCGGTGTTGCGTGATGTTTTTGATGCATAGAGTTCCAGACGGATGAACTAACCCCGCCTCCAAAGCCCATCGTGAATGTTTGAATCGCGCGGTCAATCGCCCGGATTCCGGTGAAACTAAGATGTCCGCATTCGTGTTGCACCCAACCACAGCGGGTCTTAAATGCGATGAACGAGATAAGAGACGCGTATATGTTATAAGACGCCAGCCACGTTCCCATTCCGAAATAAAATGCGAGTTCTAGCATACGGAAATAAACATGGATATAATCCGGTTCAAAACATCCATGATTCACTAGGTTTGTTCGCATCTCTCGGAAATCCGCCGTCATTTCTTGCTGGCGTGCGGTTAACGGGATATTTGCCGCGGGTTGCTGCGGAACGGGCTCAGGGCCGTCGTTATAATGCGGTAATGACCGGAGCACACTTTTCGCCTTAGATGACCGATGATGAAACTCGTTAAATATCTCGGTCGCGTCGGGTGTATTCTTTGCATAATTGATAATATTACCACCGGGGTGTTTGAAGTCGGTGATGTCGTATGTCGTACCGTCGATGGTGATGGTGTCGCGAGACTTATCCATTATATATATACAATACCAATATATACAATACCAATATATTATAACAGGTTATTTGTTTATATTAGATAATGAATGTGTCCTCTGTGCCAGCTACGCAGATCATTAACGAGTTTCTCTCGGGTCTCACGATTGCGCTCTTATTGATTCCTGAATCCATCGCGTTTGCATTTATTATGGGTTTGGCGCCGAATGTTGGAATTCAAAATACTATGGTGATGTCTCTCATCACATCATTATTCGGAGGAATGCCGACGATGATTTCGGGTTCAACTGCAGCAGTGGCTACATCTATCGCAGGTGTTGGAACATTAGTCGGAAAAGAATACATAGTCCCAACGGTCATTATTGGCGGGTTCATCCAGATTTTAGCATCTCTCACCGGATTGTACAAATATGTAGCTTATGTCCCAAAACATATCATGTCGGGGTTCTTGATTGCGTTGGCCGGTCTTATCGCGGTTCATCAATTGGATAATTTCAAAGACAAGGACCATAAATGGTTGACCGGGCTGAAAATGGCGAATACTACTCTATTTACTGTTGTAAGCACGCTCGTTGCGTTTTTCGGCGTCATTACAATAACGCATAGTAAAGACCAGCAAATTCATATTCCTGGAGGTCTCATTTCTATGTTTGCGATCACCGCGTTTATCTACATTTTTACGAAATACTACAATATAGATCGTGTGAAAGATGTTGGAGAGATAAAGTCGGGACTGCCTTCTCTTATATCGCTGGATTCTGTGTCATCTAGTAAAATAAAATACGACGCGGACAGTCTTCTGAAAATATTGCCGTTTTCGGCGGCGATGGCATTCACCGGGTTGTTAGAGTCGCTGATTATGGTGAGGGATACTGAAGCTGCGTTGGGCGTGAAGGGTGATTCATTTCGTGAGAGTCTTGTTCAAGGTATTGCGAATATCGCTACTGGGCTCACCGGCGGTTTTGGTGGGTGTGTATTGGTCGGGCAGAGCAAGCTGAATTTAGCCAACGGTGCAAAAACCCAGTTTTCATCCGTAATAACTAGTGTACTGTTTATCGTGATATGTCTCTTCTTTGGTCGCGCCATCAACGAAATCCCGATTGCGGCGGTGGTCGGAGTCATGTTACTCGTTGTATATAAAACGGGCGACTGGGATAGTTTATTCAAACCACAGTCATTTGATCGGCGATGGGTAATTACGGTGATCACCGCAATCGTAGGATTCATGTCAGGGAGCTTATCGCTTGGTGTCGTCGTTGGTGTGATATTGGACAAGATAGCCCGGACACAGGTGTAAAAAATTGAATGATTATTACGATATTATTACGATGTTATATTAATCAAATCAACGCGAATGTCGTGCAGAATATTATCAACCCTGTTAGATTTCGAATGCTGCTATGGAATAATGAAGGTTGAAAACGGGAAAATTGTATTTGAGCGTGTTGAACCTCCTCCTCCTCCTCCTCCACCGCATCAGGTTAGTGCTCCACCACTTGTTGAAGACAATCGGGCTGAAATTGACGAATTGAGAGACGAACTACGGGAAACGAAAGAGAGATTAGCCGGTTTGGAGGAGAAAATGAAGGAAATGAATCGTATGACATGGAGAATGACACGCGTCAAATCTGATATAGATAAACTGTATTCGTTTCGATCAACAGTATGGATGCCCAAGATGTCACAAGCGTATGGAGATCTTTACGACTTCAATACCGAAGTACTACATATTACTAGTGTAAGCGACACCTACAACGTAAACATTTGTGACAAAGTGTTTTGTTCACATATAAAGTTAGAAGATAGACTAAAAATGTTATCCACCCAGTTACGACGTGACAGAGTCAAAAACATCGTGATACAACCGAATCAATCTGGTATAGGTCAAATGACTACTCCAAGTTGCGCAAAAGTTATACGATTCATTCTCGAATGGTTATGGGGTGAAGAATGGTATAACGGTAGTACGGTTCTTCAAATCACAATAACATCAAATACAACCGGAACTACTCTTGCCGTCGGGTTTGTCGTGAGTCTTTGCGAACAGTTACAACCAGCGTCACCCATAAAAATCGTCATCACACAAGCAAGAATAAGCGAACAGACCGAGTTGAAAAACAAGGTAGACAAAGACGTATTCAAGAAAATCGAATTCGAAAAGGTTGTCTCATCTGCGTGAACAACTATTCAAACACTTATTTCACTAACTACACAATAATTAGCCAGTATAAACATAAAAAATTGAATCATTATGTTTATATTAAACCAAGACTCGTTCATTCGTTCATTCATTCGTCTAATGACTACTTCTGCTTCTGCTTCTGCCACCGGTTCTGTTCATCGTGAAGTTGGATACTGGCCTCTCACACTTGATGAAGTGAGAGATTGTGATCTCTCGTATTTGAATGACAAATGGTCTGAAGATATGATAAGAGATGGAATGCGTTCAATCATTCGTGTCGGCGAAATGCCAGATATCAAAAATAAGGAAACCAACGTATGGGAATATCTCTCAAAATACAGTCCGCCTGCCGACCGCGGTTTCCAGTTCAGCTATGGCGACGACCGAATCGTTACACTAGTTGGCAACAATATGGAGACTGGGCATTCTGGCTCAAGCATGGGTTGGACGATGCGGAATATCGAGTTCATCGCGAAGAATGGACTTCCTGCACACCGGGAGAGGTTTCTGAACAGCCGCCGCGAATCATCGGCCTAATAAAACGGGTTTATATACCTTCAGAATAACAGGGTAATGTATCTACATTTATAAGAATCTGCGTATTTCGCCCCGCCTTCAAGAACTTCGCCGCTAATGCTGCATGCTTCTTGTACTTTTTTATTGTGATTTTATATCCGTCAAATAGCGGATTGTGTATCTCAGCAGAAGGGATGTGATTATGAACAGACCTTGAAATCATCTTATATAACTTAAAATCAGGATATCTCTCTGCACCATTCGATTTATACAGTATGTTGCGCCCTTTGTCGTCCATCGTCCATTTCACTACCAAACGAATAATAGGGTCGGATTTACTCAATTTTTCTACCTTGTTTATGTCATAAATAAAATAGTCGAAAAGCGCACATGCGAAACGACACAAATCAAAACTGTAATTCGGTTCCACGGTGGGCTTATCTGGATTATAATATGGCGGGAAGTTGTATTGCGTCGCGGCATCACCTTTGGGGTGGAAACTGTCGCTACATATAAGCTCACCTCGGAATTTATAGATCGCACGACCGAAATCGATGAGTTTAAAAATGCGGCCATATGTGGGAACCTTGTAATATTGGCCCTCATACATATAATAAATGAACTCTTCGGTGGTTTCGATAAACATAATATTGTTTGTGTGCAGATCGTTATGTGTAAATGCGAACATTTTCTGATAAATAACTAGTGTCATAATCACCTGGAACAACAGAGACGTCCATTCTTCGTTTGTGAGTTCATCCCTCATCATAATGTTGTCGAGTGTGCTAACACACTTTTCGAGTAAAATAGCCTGTATTGGAAAATCTTTGATTTTTACGATGATTTGTTCATCATCGCTATAGTCATCATCGGAATTGTCCGAAGAATGGTCATCACTTTCTGGTCGGTCCTCGTCGTCATCGCCGTCCTCGTCGTCATCGCCGTCCTCGTCGTCATCGCCGTCCTCGCCGTCCTCGCCGTCCTCGCGGTCCTCTTCCATCGTCGTATAAGAAGAATTCGACTGCGATGTATCACTATCACTAGTATCATCGTCATGATAATCCCTGGTATTCTTTTTTGGTTGCAGTACAGCCGCGTGTTCTTGATGTTCGCTTTGAATATCAAAATCATCTATATTTATTTCAAGTACGCTATCATCAGTGGTGACAGGCGGCGGTAATGTTGTATTCGCATCGACATTGGAAGAAATTTCTGCGGCGTCGCAGCCGGAAACATGTTCAAGAATATCGATACGGTCCTTTTTACTGAAGTAGCTATCCGACAATAAATAATCATCGGCGTTATTCCCGCTATTCATTACCGGCTGCAGCTTATTTCGAAGTTTCATTAATTTATTCCCACTCATAGTTGATGCATCATCATCAAACTGCGAATAATCTATCGTGAAAAGCTGGTTTTCGTATGTATTGAAAAAAGAACAATCCGCCAAATAATCAATATCATCAAATACATTCGTGGAAAATTCGCGTTGTTTGCAAAGATAGCTTCCATAATAATCAAGACCATGAACAACACCATGCGTATGAAGTGCGCGGCTTGTCAAGTAGGAGAAAAATCCGTCTACATATGATGAATTATTCGTATTCAACATCTTATCTTCACAGTTTTCGGCGGTTGAATTGTATTTAGGGAGCGTGCATGCGTATTGACTTGTCGTATACGACTCCGACGCGGACGACGACGACGACGACGACTCGTATTTTCCAGATAAATAGCGGATCGGATCCAATAGCGGAGAGTACTTCACGAACATCGGAACATTCGTAGTATTTCCTAGGTCGTCTCCAATCACCGTTTCTAAATGATTTAGCGAAGTATGATTGGAGCGGATATCTTGATGGTTATGTTCTGTGTTATTATCCATAATTTGTGTAGAATGTTCTATGATATTCTGTAAATAATACCTTTGATTCAATTGAATCCCGTTGTAGTTGGATTCGTTAATATCAAAAAATCGCCGATAAATCGGAATATAATTTTGAATATCATACAATAATGCTGAATCAATACTCTCTGGAGTATATTTATGTTTTCGGTAGTGAAGTTGAAAGGCAGTTGTCATTATTTTCCTAAAACACAGTAATAATATGATTGTTCAATAGAAGTTTTATATTGATTTTAAACGGGCGGACATTTCGTGTAAAACATCGTAAAAAAATATATATCATTTGTATCATCGGGTGTATTGAAACATTAACCAATATGAATTTAGAACTCGCAAAATTCGAGATGAAAGCCATCAGTTTTCGTCCAGATGAAAATAAGGGGCCTGTGATCGTTCTCATTGGACGGCGTGACACTGGTAAAAGTTTCCTCGTTCAAGACCTCATGTTTCATCACCAAGATATTCCCATTGGAACCGTTATCTCCGGAACAGAGGCCGGCAACGGGTTTTTCGCTGCACATGTGCCGAAGTTATTCATCCATGATGCGTATAATACCGCCATCATTGAGAATATTCTCAAGAGGCAAAAAGCAGTGTTAAAACAGGTCAAAAAGGAAATGGATACGTATAAAAAGTCGTCGATCGATCCGCGAACGTTTGTCGTTTTGGATGACTGCTTGTATGATAACAAATGGACGAAGGACGTGATGATGCGTCTCCTCTTCATGAATGGCCGTCATTGGAAGATCATGTTAGTCATCACAATGCAATATCCATTGGGTATCCCTCCAAATCTCCGCACCAATATCGACTACGTTTTTATTCTCCGCGAGCCATATATTGCGAATCGTAAGCGAATCTACGACAATTATGCGGGTATGTTCCCCACTTTTGAGAGCTTTTGTCAGGTCATGGACCAGTGTACTGAGAATTATGAGTGTCTCGTCATCAATAACAACGCGAAATCCAACAAATTACAAGACCAAATCTTCTGGTATAAGGCACAACAGCACGGGCCGTTCAAGCTGGGCAGTAAGGAATTCTGGGAAATATCGAAAAATCTCGGTTCTGACGACGAAGGAGAGCAGTCTTATGACCCTAGTGCTGCGAAAAGTGGCAAGGGACCGAAGATAAATGTGAAGAAGAGCAAGTGGTGATGGAAAGTTGCTCTCGGGATGGCGAGATCAACTTTCGGAAATTAGCATTCAATAGAAACCGCTTTGGTCTATCCCAAAGCGGTTTGCCGAAATTAGCATTTTAATCATAATTCTTGCTTTTGATTTATGAAAGCAAACGTAATTTAATCATCGATTTCATAATTCCGCTTTTAAATTATAAAAGCAACATTAACCTCCTGTTTATCCGATTCAACACATCCGACAAGTCAGCGCCGCCAAAATGAGTCGAAGTGTCAAAGACAAAACAGTCTTCAACGATTATTATTACTGTGTTGCGCAGTCAGCGTAGTGTAACTACACAGTAATAATATATTGTTTGTTCTTAGTGAACTAATTCAAATACTAATCAACGTCCTTCGCCTCCGCGCCCGCACTCGTGAACCGTGACAACCCGTGATCGCTATTCTTATCCATCACGACATCATCGCCCTCGAACAGCTCCTTGCGCATCTCATCCACAGTCATGGTAACAGAAGCCGTCTCATCGCCTGCGTTCCAAATACCGCCGCCGACACCCTCGCTCGCACCCTCGTTCGCACCCTTTGCATCATCACGTGGTTTAGCATCCACCAACGTCTCACCATCCTTTGCCAACATCTGCGTAAGCTTATTTCCACTTTCCTTGGCCAGCTTCATATTCTCCTGAATTGCCTTTGTCTTCGTGTCCTTGACACGCTTCTCAAACTCGGTCTTTGCTTGCTCCTCGTTCTTCTTCTTCTCCGCCATCAACTGGTTCAACGTCTCCTCCATATACTCAACACGCCCAGTCTTGTATGCATCAGGGTGAAATGGAACCCACAATCCAACAGGACCGACGAAGACATCGTGATTTGGATCCACCTCGCGCAACATCTGGCAACGCAACTCTGCCTCCTTTTGTGAACCAAATACACCGCGGATCTTCAATCCACGTACGGACGTCTGGAAGTTATGCTTCTCGTTGAATTCAGTATCCAAGTCATCTTCATGCTTATCTAGGAAAGTCTTATACTCATCATAAATATTCGTCTTCTGAAGCGTCTCTTTCTCTTCTTTAGCAAACTCCTGAAAATCAGCCGATAACTTGTCAAAACTGACATGGTGCTTAAATGAAACGAAGTTAAGGAATTGGATGAACTTCTCCATCGAC
>Ga0247722_10001309_pt1 | contig 13894 bp, 11 predicted proteins | sample MSEWelMarce3H_FC_FD_189094 | JGI IMG/M metagenome (GOLD analysis project Ga0247722, IMG submission 189094) | Subsurface sediment microbial communities from gas well in West Virginia, United States - MSEEL Well Study Marcellus 3H_FC | ecosystem: Environmental > Terrestrial > Deep subsurface >... | reverse complement strand
GATTTTAACTTGTGAGGAAGATAGAAGTCAACTCAAAAACAAGGAAATTGTCTTGAAAAAGTTTTTTAAAATCATCGAAAATGGTTTGAAAATCCCAAAAGAAAGAAAGGAAACTAAAATCCCGAAAGGCGTTATTGAAAAAAGATTGAAAGAAAAAAAATCCACCGCAACAATTAAAGAAAATAGAAAAAAACCATCGCAAGATAATAGTTAGAAAATAGAAAAAACTTTAACAATGTTAAATATTCCTTTTTTTGTTCGGTCTCTATTTTTATTATTACATTTGTGCCGTCTCAAAGGGGTGCTCTAAATAACGAGCTGAGATTATACCCATAGAACCTAGAACAGGTAATGCTGTTTAGGGAATTGAAAACAACAACATGTATTATAATATAATGTTGTTGTTTTGAGGAATCAATTTTTTTTAAACCAATGAATAATTACCCCTTTTATTCGTATAAATTTATTTTACGAATGAAAAATGTATTCAAAATCAATGACCTGAAAACCAGAAAAGTCCAAATTATGTTGCTTTTCCCAATGGTTTTTCCAGCTTTTTCGCAAGAGCAACCAAAAGATTCCTTAAAAGTTACTGAACTTAAAGAAGTATTAGTAACCGCAGTCCGAGCGAAAGACAAAAACCCAATTACCTTTACCAATGTGTCCAAAACTGAAATCGCACCTAGAAATTTAGGGCAGGATATTCCCGTTTTGTTGCAATATTTACCCTCTGTTGTTACTTCCACCGACGCTGGAAACGGAGTGGGCTATACCGCAATGCGTGTGCGGGGTGCTGATGGCTCTCGAATTAATGTAACCCTAAACGGAATTCCAATTAATGACAGTGAAAGTCAAGGCACTTTTTTTGTGAATCTTCCTGATTTTGCCTCCTCGCTAGAAAGTGTCCAACTGCAACGAGGCGTCGGAACTTCTACTAATGGTGCGGGGGCTTTCGGGGCTAGTTTAAACATGCAAACCAAATCTCTTCAGGAAAAAGCATATACCACTATTTCTAATTCAGCAGGAAGTTTTGGAACAAGAAAACACACCTTGGCGTTCGGTACAGGAATGCATAACAACTTAGAAATCAATGGAAGAGTTTCCAATATCGCTTCTGATGGCTTTATTGACAGAGCTTTTTCAAAAATGTTTGGCTATTTTTTCAATGCGAATTATCAACTCCATAATTCCCAATTGAAATTCCTTGCCTTTGGGGGAAAAGAAAAAACGTATCAAGCCTGGTACGGACTTGAAGATCCCGAAAAACTCAAAAACGACAGAACCTTTAATCCCGCAGGAATGTTTACGGATGCAAATGGCGTTCAACAATTTTATGATAATGAAACCGATAATTATTGGCAAAACCATTTTCAACTGCATTGGATGCAAAAATGGTCCGAAAATTGGAACTCTTCAGCTGCTTTGCATTATACGTTAGGAAAAGGATATTTTGAACAATACAAAGAAGACGAAAACCTAAATGACTATAAAATTCCTGTTTTACAAGGTAGTAACATTACCGATTTAGTACGAAAACGATGGCTCGACAATGACTTTTTTGGGGCAACTTTCGCCTTGAATTATAAAGACGATAGCAAAACATTTCTTTTAGGTGGTGCAGTAAATCGATATTTAGGGAAACATTTTGGAGAAGTGGTTTGGACGCCAAATTTTATTCCAAATTTTAATCGCTATTACAATAATTTCGGGAACAAAGATGAAGTAACCACCTATTCCAAATTTTCCTATTCGTTTTCAAAAAAATGGAATCTTTTTATAGATTTGCAATACAGAATGGTGTTTTATGAAGCCACAAGTATCAAATTTAATCGGGTGAATGATACTTTCCGTTTTTTCAATCCGAAATCAGGAATTGGCTATCAACTTGATGCAAAAAATTCATTTTATGGGTATTTTGGCGTCGCAAACAAAGAACCAAGAAGAGACGATTATGAAAACGGAAGCTCAAAATCAGAACGCTTATATGATTTTGAATTAGGTTGGAAATTCACAAACAAAATCACAAAAATAAATGCTAATCTCTTCTATATGAACTATATAAACCAATTGGTTCTAACAGGAGCCTTGAATGATGTGGGTTCGCCAATATTCACAAATAGCGGAAAAAGTTATCGCGTTGGACTTGAAGTTGATGCGCACTTTCAATTGCTGAAAAAATTGCTAATCAAACCAAATATAACCCTTAGCGAAAACAAAAACCAACATTTTATCACCAATAAAAATGGCGCTTTACAAGATTTAGGTAACACCACAATTGCCTTTTCACCACGCTTGATTTTCGGGAATCAGTTGCAAATTTTACCTTTCAAAAACGCACAAGTTGCCCTATTTTCAAAATATATCAGCACGCAATTTATGGGCAATACGAATGCAGAAAAATCAAAACTCAAAGCCTATTTTATCAATGATTTGATGCTTAATTATGAATGGAAAGTCAATAAAAGCCTAAAATCAATAGTTTTTTCTGGAATGTTGAACAATATTTTTAACAAAAAATACGAATCAAACGGATATTTTTACACCTTTGACGATACTTGGACGCAACCCGGCACCACCACCACCATCGAGGGAGCTGGATTTTATCCACAAGCGGGTACTAACTTTTTAATAGGTTTGGAACTACAATTTTAAAAAGCCTCCGAACTCCCAAATGGGGAATTGGGGGACGTGAATACACTATTTCAATTTTTAAATCTTTAAGTTTTTTCTGAACCGAATGGCTTTGGCATTTTTGGAATCCGTATTCCCGCTGTCCGCTATATCTTTTTTATGGTTATTTTTTTCAGTTGAAGTATTTAGTATCAATTATTTACAATGCACTTTCAACCATAAAAAAGGATACCGCTCCCATCGGGGGTAATGGGGATTTTTTTCGCTTTCTTGGGATTTTTTTTCAGATGCTGTTTTTTGAAATAGCGTTGTTAATTCAAAGTAAATAAGTTGATTTTCAGTAAATAGATTAAAAATGCAACATGGAAGCCATTACACCCCTGCGACAAGGCTTCATGTTGTTATGGAAGGCTTGTTGCACACTGCAGGAAGGTTTCATGTTGCTATCGAAGGCTTGTTGCACACTGCAGGAAGGTTTCAAGTTGCTATGGAAGGCTTGTTGCACCCCTGCGACAAGGTTTCAAGTTGATTTGAAAAGTTTTTTGAAAAGTTTCACTTGAAGTTGGTGCCCATTACACGGGTGCGGGAAGGTTTCAACTTGTAAATTTTGCCCATCGCCTTTTGCCTCTTGCCTTTTGCCCATTTCCTTATGCCCATTTCCTTTTGCCCATTGCCTTTTGCCTAACCACCTTTGCCCTTTTATATATGAACTGAAATACAGTCCCAAAAATGACTGAAAATCCCATCTACCCCCGACAGGAACGGCATCCTTTTTGGTAATTAGTCATTATTTACTTGTTTTTGTGTTTTACAATAAAATTTCAACTGAAAACCGTAACCAAAAAGATAGAGTGGATGGCGGGAATAAGGAAACCAAGGAAGCCTAAGCTATTCGGTTCTGGGAAGATTGAAAGATTGAAAGATTGAAAGATTGAAAAATTGAAAAAATCTAAAAAAATTGAAAGATTGAAAAATTGAAAAATTGAAAAATCTAAAAAAATCAAAAGATTGAAAAAATTAAAACTAAAATCGCATTTATTGGGAATTGTGTTCGCTCTTTGGGAGTTTGTCCTGACTTTTCGGGAGTTAGTTGACTTCTTTATTGTACAATCAATTTTGCTATAAATTTAGAAGCATGGTTGTTATATCAAATAAATTTATAAATTTGCAAATAGAAATTTAATTAAAGAACAAAACCAATTTATAAAACTTAACAAAGCAGGTCAGAAAAATGCTGCTTCTAATAAAAACAAAACTATGAAATACCACCAAATTGACCGTGATTTGTTTATAAAAAACAGAGCTAAATTTACGGCACAAATGAAACCGAATAGCGTAGCGGTTTTTAATTCCAATGACATTTATCCCGTGAGTGCTGATAGTACGTTGCCATTTGCACAACATCGGGATATTTTTTATCTTTCGGGCGTTGACCAAGAAGAAAGTATATTATTATTATTTCCTGATGCTCCTTATGACGAGATAAAAGAGATTTTATTTTTGAAAGAAACAAATGAACATATTGCTGTTTGGGAAGGAGAGAAATTAACCAAAGAACGTGCTTTTGAAATTTCGGGTGTTAAAAAAGTAATTTGGTTGCAAGATTTCGAAAAGACTTTGAAAGAAATTATGTCGTATTCCGAAACCATTTATATCAACACAAATGAACATTATAGAGCAGTTATCGAAACCGAAACAAGAGAAGCCCGCTTTGTGAAATGGTGGAAAGAACATTATCCGGCACACAAAGTGGAGAAATCGAATCCTATTTTGCAACGTTTGCGTTCCATAAAAGAAAGTGAAGAATTGGATTTAATTCAGCACGCTTGTACCATTACAGAAAAAGGGTTTAGACGTGTTTTAGAGTTCGTGAAACCCAATGTGATGGAGTATGAAATTGAGGCGGAATTTGCACATGAATTTTTGAGAAATCGTTCGAAAGGTTTTGCTTATACGCCCATTATTGCTTCCGGAAAAAACGCCAATGTGTTGCATTATATTGAAAACAATCAACAATGCAAAGCAGGTGAATTAATTTTATTAGACGTAGGAGCAGAATATGCCAATTATTCAAGTGATATGACTCGAATGATTCCAGTTTCAGGGCAATTTACAGCTCGACAAAAAGAGATTTATAATGCTGTTTTGAGAGTGAAAAATGAAGCCACCAAAATGTTAGTTCCAGGTAATTTATGGAAAGAATATCATGTGGAAGTGGGGAAAATTATGACTTCGGAATTGTTAGGTTTAGGCCTTTTGGACAAAGCTGCTGTTCAAAATGAATCTAAAGAAAATCCAGCATATAAAAAATATTTCATGCACGGCACTTCGCATCATTTAGGTTTAGATACACATGATTATGGTTTGTTATATGAACCCATGAAAGCCAATATGGTTTTCACTGTTGAACCTGGAATTTATCTACCTGAAGAAGGTTTCGGCATCCGATTAGAAGACGATGTTGTGATTCAAGAAAAAGGAGAGCCATTCAATTTAATGCGCAACATTCCGATAGAAATTGAAGAAATTGAAAGCATAATGGCAAAAACAATATAAAAAGAAAAAACCAAACTAAAAACAGTTTGGTTTTTTTTATTGCTTTATTTTTCTATTCCTTTAGTTATCCCACTAAATTAATAATTTTCCCTGGAACAATAATGATGTTTTTGGGGGTGTTTCCAGCTAATTGCGTAATGGTGCGTTCATCAGCCATTACGATTTCTTGGATTTGTTCTTTGGTTAAATCCAGTGGCAATTTGAGTGTGAAACGCATTTTTCCGTTGAAAGAAACAGGATATTCTTTCTCAGATTCCACCAAATATTTTTCTTCAAATTTCGGAAAGTCAATCGTTGAAATAGAACCTTCATGACCTAATACACTCCATAATTCTTCTGCAATATGAGGTGCATAAGGCGAAATTAAAACTGCCAAAGGTTCCAAAATTGAACGATGGTTACATTTTTGTTGTTGCAATTCGTTCACACAAATCATAAACTGCGAAACGGAGGTATTAAAAGAGAAATTTTCAATATCTTCCGTAACTTTTTTGATGGTTTTATGTAGTGTTTTGTACATTTCCGCCGTTGGTTCCGCATCAGTAATACTTACACCATTATCATCACAATACAACCGCCATAATTTTTTCAAGAAGCCATAAACACCAGTAATTCCAGCGGTATTCCAAGGTTTTGCTTGCTCCAATGGCCCTAAAAACATTTCATATAAACGCAAGGTATCCGCTCCATATTCATTACAAATATCATCTGGATTGACAACGTTTCGCCATCTCTTCGACATTTTACCAATTTCAGATTTGGTGTAAAACTTAAACTTAATTTTAGAGTTTATATCAGTTTCATCATTAATAAAACTATAATTTGCAATTTCGTTATTTTGAAAATCAAACAATTCGAAAGACTTCCCATCATTACAAGCTAAAAAACAATCATTCATTACGAATACAGAATCATTGAAATCTTTATTCTGAGAAATAAATTCTTTTAATCCAGAAATATCTAAATATGAATCTTTTCCAGTATCTTTTACTAAATCAGAATAAATATTTATAGGTGCTATATCTTTTAATCGATATTCAATTGTTTCGTAATCAGAAGACCTAAAAATATTATAAACTTTGCTATTTGAAAGCGTTATAGTTTTTCTTTCTCCATGATGTGTAAATGAATTTCCTTTAACTTTTTCTAAATATATTGATTCTACAAAACCTTGAATCATTCCCTGATTGATCAACTTTTTGAAAGGTTCTTCGGTTGGGGCGTAACCTCTGTCTTTCAAAAATTTGTTCCAAAAACGAGAATACAACAAATGTCCTGTGGCATGTTCGCTTCCGCCAATGTATAAATCCACATTTTGCCAGTAATTAAGGGCTTCTTGGCTGGCAAATTCATTTTCATTTTGGGCATCCATATAACGCATCCAATACCAAGAAGAACCCGCCCAACCTGGCATGGTGTTGAGTTCTAAAGGATACACTTTTACATTATCAATCAACTGATTACTAACCACTGAACACTGAACACTATCCCATGCCCAAACGTTTGCATTTCCTAATGGTGGTTGACCATCTTCAGTTGGTAAGTACTTTTCTACTTCTGGTAATATAATAGGCAAATGTTTTTTGTCAATCATTTGTGGTAAACCATTCACATAATATACAGGAAAGGGTTCACCCCAATAGCGTTGACGAGAGAAAACCGCATCACGCAAACGGTAATTCACTTTGGCTTTTCCTGCACCAGTTTTTTCTAATGTTTCGATGGCTTTCTTGGTTCCAGCTTTATAATCTAATCCGTTTAAAAAATCTGAATTTACCAATTCGAAACCGCCTTTTTCTCCATAAGCAGCTTCAGAAATATCTTGGTTGAAAATGTTTTTTATTGGTAAATTAAAATGTTTTGCGAAAGCATAATCACGTTCATCACCACATGGAACCGCCATAACAGCACCTGTTCCATAACCTGCTAATACATAATCACCAATCCAAATTGGAATCGGTTCATTAGTAAAAGGATGTTCGGCAAAAGCCCCAGTAAAAACTCCCGAAATGGTTTTTACATCCGCCATTCTTTCCCGTTCCGAACGTTTTGCTGTAGCTTCAATATAGGCTTCCACCGCTGCTTTTTGTTCAGGAGTCGTAATTTGTGCAACCAATTCGTGTTCAGGAGCTAAAGTCATAAATGTTACGCCAAAAATGGTGTCGGGGCGAGTGGTGAAGACTTCAATACATTTTGTTTCAAGTTTCAGGTTTAAAGTTGTTTCAGATTGTGTTGAACTTTCTAATTTGAAACTTGAAACTTCAAACTTAACAGTAGCTCCCACTGACTTCCCAATCCAATTTCGTTGACTTTCTTTGATAGATTCACTCCAATCAATATCGTTTAAACCTTGTAATAATCGTTCCGCATAAGCAGCAATACGCATACTCCATTGTGTCATTTTTTTTCGAATTACAGGATGACCTCCTCGTTCTGAAACGCCATTAACAATTTCATCGTTTGCCAAAACAGTTCCTAAGGCAGGACACCAATTCACTTCGGTTTCGGCTAAATACGTCATTCGATATTGTAATAGTATTTTTTGTTGTTCCACTGATGAAAACGCGTTCCATTCGCTTGACGAAAATAAAGCTATAGTATCATCGCAAACGGCATTGACACTGGTATTTCCGTTTTTCTCAAATTCTTGTATTAAGGTGCAAATACTTTCGGCTTTGTCTGTAGTTTTATTATACCAAGATTCGAATAATTGAATAAAAATCCACTGTGTATGTTTATAATAATCAGGATTTGAAGTGCGTACTTCCCTACTCCAATCAAATGAAAATCCAATTTTATCCAATTGTTCCCGATATCTTGCAATATTTTCACGCGTTGTTTTTTCGGGATGTTGCCCTGTTTGAATGGCATATTGTTCAGCTGGTAAACCAAAAGAATCATAACCTTGTGGGTGCAACACATTGAAACCTTGATGTCTTTTATATCTGGCAACAATATCGGAGGCAATATAACCAAGCGGATGCCCCACATGCAAACCCGCACCCGAAGGATATGGAAACATATCGAGTACATAATATTTAGGTTGTGTGCTATTTGTTGCTTGATTAGCCGCAAAAGTCTGATGTTCTTGCCAATAGTTTTGCCATTTGGCTTCTATCTTTTCGTGATGGTATTTCATTTTGATTTTGATTGCAGTAAATAATAAAGGTGCAAATTTAGTTTTATTTCATTAAAGTTAAAACAATTAAAACGTAATTTTTATGAAATAAAATTCGTAATTATTTAAACCCCAAACCAATTAACGATTAAAAATTTTTAGTCTTAACTATTTTACAAAAAAGAAAATCAATAAAATAAGATAATACCTATATATAATATGATGGAAATAGAAAAAAAATTGTTAATGGCTCTAAAAACTATAAATTTAAGCAATAAAGTTAAAAGTTTGTTTAGAAATTCCATAAAAACAAAAATTGTTTAGTAATTTTACCCCTTAAAATTGAGTTTATGGCATCATCATTTGAAAACTACAATAAACGCCGATTAATTTCGTCGTATTTTTCTGTGGTTTTAAGTATATTTTTAGTGTTATTTCTATTAGGAACATTAGGCTTGTTTGTAATTAATTCGAAAAAAATTTCAAACGATTTTAAAGAAAACATTCCGATGACTGTTTTTTTTGATAATACAGCCAGCGATAGTGCTCTGAAAGTATTTGATGTGGAGCTAAAAAACGCAAATTATATTAAAGATTATGTTTTTGTACATAAAGATAGTGCCGCTAAAAATAATGTTGATATTGTTGGAAAAGATTTCATGGAATTTTTGGGATTCAATCCGTTACAAAATTCGTTTGACATCCATTTAAAAGGGGATTTTGTAAATGCTACAAGTATTGCTGTTATTGAGAAAGGAATTAGAAAAAATCAATTAGTTACTGAAATTATTTATGACAAACAGTTAGTAGATTTGGTAAATAACAACGTTAGAAAAATAAGTTTTTGGATATTAATTATTAGCGGAGTATTAACAATTATTGCTATGTTACTAATTAATAGTTCGTTACGTTTATCCATTTATTCACACCGCTTTACGATTAAAACAATGCAAATGGTGGGAGCGACAAAATCATTTATCCGAAAACCATTTGTTTGGAGAAGTATAAAATTAGGCTTGTTAGGAGCAATTTTAGCCGTAATTGCAGTTGTATCACTTGCTTTTTACTTGGATTCCATTTTTCCGAGTTTAGAAATTGCAAAAGATTATGTATCAATGGGAATTGTGATTTCTGGAATTTTAATTTTTGGAATATTTATAACTGGAATTAGTACTTTTTTTGCAACACAACGCTTTTTGAATTTAAAAACAGATGCCTTATATTAATTATAGAACCTAAAATAATATGAAAAACCAAGAAAATAAACCCGAATTTTTATTTGAAAAATCAAATTACACCATTTTGTTAATTGGGATTGCCGTAATCGCTTTAGGCTTTTTCTTAATGAGTGGTGGCGGAAGTGAAGACCCGAAAGTTTTTAATGAAGAAATATTTAGTTTCAGAAGAATTCGATTAGCGCCAACAGTGGTTTTAATCGGATTTGGAATAACCGTTTATTCGATCTTTAAAAAAAATAAATAATCACCCATCTTATTATAAATGAATACATTACAAGCCATTATTCTTGCTGTTATTGAAGGAATTACGGAGTTTTTACCCGTTTCATCAACAGGGCACATGATTATTGCATCTTCCTTTTTTGGAATTGCCCATGATGATTTTACTAAACTATTTACGATTGTTATTCAACTTGGAACGATACTTTCGGTTGTTGTTTTGTATTTTAAACGGTTTTTTCAATCATTAGACTTTTATTTCAAATTATTTGTAGCTTTTATTCCAGCTGTAATTTTTGGATTATTGTTTAGTGATGCCATAGATTCATTATTAGAAAACCCAATTACGGTAGCCATTTCTTTAATTATTGGTGGTTTTTTATTATTAAAAGTTGACGAATGGTTTGGAAATGAAGAGGGTACAGAAATCAGTTATCTAACCGCTTTTAAAATTGGCCTTTTTCAGTGTTTAGCCATGATTCCGGGTGTTTCAAGAAGTGGTGCAAGCATTGTAGGCGGTATGACGCAAAAGTTAAACCGAACAACAGCAGCTGAATTTTCATTTTTTTTAGCAATACCAACGATGTTAGGAGCTACCTTAAAAAAATCGTATGACTATTATAAAGATGGCTTTGTGCTTTCAGACGAACAGATAGAATTGTTGATAATTGGGAATTTAGTTGGATTCATAGTAGCATTAATTGCGATAAAATCGTTTATTGGATTTTTACAAAAAAATGGGTTTAAATTGTTTGGCTATTATAGAATTATTGCAGGAATTGCAATTTTATTAATTCATTTCTTTGTTCAAAAATTAACTGTAATCTAATGGATAACAACGACTTACTAGAAGGAAAGGTGCTTTTAATTGACAAACCTTATACGTGGTCGTCTTTTCAAGCGGTAAACAAATTGAAATATTTATTAAAACGAAAATTCGATTTACCAAAGAAATTCAAAATTGGTCACGCAGGCACTTTAGATCCACTAGCAACAGGTTTATTAATTATTTGCACTGGAAAATTTACAAAAAAAATAACAGAAATTCAAGCCCAAAAAAAAGAATATACAGGAACAATTCGTCTTGGAGCCACAACACCTTCTTATGATTTAGAAACAGAAATTGATGCTGTTTTTGAAACATCACACCTAACAGAAGCCTTAATTCAAAACACAATTCCACAGTTTTTAGGTGAAATTGACCAAATACCACCCGTTTTTTCTGCCATAAAAAAAGACGGAAAACGTTTATATGAACATGCTAGAGCTGGTGAAGAAGTGGAGATAAAATCAAGAAAAACAACTATTTACGAATTTGAAATTACTGCAATTCAGCTTCCAGATATTGATTTTAGAGTTTCTTGTAGTAAAGGCACTTACATCCGTTCATTAGCTTTTGATTTTGGAAAAGCAATGCAATGTGGAGGCCACTTAACCGCATTACGCCGCACCAAAATAGGTGATTATTCCGTTGAAAATGCTATTTTACCCAATTTATTTGAGGAGACTTTATAATATTTTTATTGCTACTAACTTCAAATGATTTTTTTTTTAAAAGATTTCATTTTAAATAAAACCCTTTTTTATTGCCATAACTTTGAAATTTTAAATTAAAATAATAATAATTTATTTATAAAAACCAACATCTTTATTTTGAAAATTGATTGCTTCTCTCAATTGAATATGATTTCAATTTCACGGTGTAATTGTACTCTTTTTATAAAAAAAATGCTTAATTTTGCAAACAAATAAAGTTATTCTTAAAATCTAATAAAAACCTGAAATATGATAGTGTATAACGTAACCATAAATATTGATGAAAGCATTCACGATCAGTGGATTAGCTGGATGCAGAACAAACACATCAAGGAAGTTTTAGCTACAGGGTTATTCTCTCGGGCAAAAATGGTACGGGTTTTAGTAGAAGAAGAATTGGGAGGTAAAACCTATGCTGTTCAGTATTTCACAGATTCTCGAAGCAAATTAGAAGCCTATTATAAAAATCATGCTCCTAAATTAAGACAAGAAGGCTTGCAGCTTTTTGGTGATAAAATGTTAGCATTCCGAACAGAATTAGAAATAATGAGCGAATATTTTGCCGAAACAAATTAAAATGGAAAAAGTAACCGCTAAAAAACATCTTGGTCAACACTTCTTGAAAGACGAAAATGTAGCAAAAAATATTGCCGATACACTCGCATTAGAAAGCTATTCCAAAATTTTAGAAATAGGGCCAGGAATGGGTGTCTTAACAAAGTATTTATTGGAAAAACCTACTGAAACGTTCGTAATTGAAATTGATAAAGAATCCGTTTCTTATTTAGAAACCCATTTTCCAAAATTAGAAAATCATATTATCTCACAAGATTTTTTGAAATTCGACTTAACTACTGTTTTTAAGAACGAACAATTCGCAATAATTGGCAATTTTCCGTATAATATTTCAACGCAAATTGTGTTTAAAGCCTTAGAAATGAGAGCTCAAATTCCAGAATTTTCTGGAATGTTTCAAAAAGAAGTTGCCCAACGCATTTGTGAAAAAAAAGGCAGTAAAGTTTATGGAATTTTATCCGTCTTAACGCAAGCATTTTATGATGCAACTTACTTATTTACAGTTGATGAACATGTTTTTATTCCGCCACCAAAAGTAAAATCAGGTGTTTTGCATTTACGTAGAAAGGCTAATTTTACACTCCCATGTGATGAAAAACTATTCTTTCGAGTAGTAAAAACGGCCTTTCAGCAACGAAGAAAAACATTAAGAAACAGTCTTAAACCATTTAATTTATCGGATAATTTAAAAGGAGAAACAATTTTTGATTTGAGACCAGAACAATTAACTGTTGAACAATTTATACTAATTACACAAAAAATCACAGCCGATGGAATTTAAAATCAGCCGAGCATTCCTTTCAGAAATTGAACAGCTAATAAGTGAAAATAAAGCTCAAGAGCTACTCGTTCTTCTTGATGACATTCACTTTGCGGATATAGCTGAAATCATGGGAGAGCTTGATGATTTTGGAGCGGCTTATATTTTCAACACCTTAGATTCTGAAAAAACGGCTGAAATTCTTCTTGAATTAGATGAAGAAGTTCGGGAGAAAATCTTAAAAAACTTATCTCCAAAAGAAATTGCGGAAGAGTTAGATGAACTTAGCACAGATGATGCAGCGGATATCATCGCCGAATTACCAAATCATAAAAAAGAACAAGTAATTTCGGAGCTAGAAGATGTGGAACACGCCAAAGATATTGTTGATTTATTACGATACGACGAAGACACGGCAGGAGGTTTGATGGGAAAAGAGCTTGTGAAAGTAAATGAAAATTGGACCGTTTTAACTTGTGTGAAAGAAATGCGATTGCAAGCAGAAAATGTTTCACGCGTACATTCCATATATGTAGTTGATGATGATGAACGGTTAAAAGGACGATTATCTTTAAAGGATTTACTAACCACATCAACAACAACACCTATTTGTGATGTGTATATCAAAAAAGTTGATTATGTAAAAGTAACCACTAAAGATGTTGAAGTTGCCCGAATTATGCAAAAATATGATTTAGAAGCAATTCCCGTTGTAGATGAACTTGGTAGATTAGTTGGGCGAATTACAATTGATGACATTGTAGATGTAATTAAAGAAGAAGCGGACAAAGATTATCAATTAGCGGCTGGTATTTCGCAAGATGTTGAAGCAGATGACAGTGTTTTAGAATTAACAAAAGCCCGACTACCTTGGCTTGTTTTAGCTTTATTGGGTGGTTTTATCTCGGTACATGTGTTAGGAATTTTTGAACCTATAATGAAATTACACCCTGAATTGTTCTTTTTTACCCCATTAATTGCTGCAATGGCTGGAAATGTCGGTGTGCAATCATCAGCGATTATTGTGCAAGGTTTAGCGAACAACACTATCATCGGACCTATCATAAAACGATTATTAAAAGAACTTTCGCTTGGATTATTAAATGGAATAATTCTCTCCTTAATATTATTAATAGGTAGCTACTTTTTATTAGGGTATGAAATTCATGTTGGCTACACCGTTTCAATTGCTTTGCTATCCGTTATCATCATGGCATCGCTAATTGGAACCTTTATTCCTATAATTTTGAACAAATATGG
>Ga0247722_10001308_pt1 | contig 13906 bp, 12 predicted proteins | sample MSEWelMarce3H_FC_FD_189094 | JGI IMG/M metagenome (GOLD analysis project Ga0247722, IMG submission 189094) | Subsurface sediment microbial communities from gas well in West Virginia, United States - MSEEL Well Study Marcellus 3H_FC | ecosystem: Environmental > Terrestrial > Deep subsurface >... | reverse complement strand
TTTTTAAAGATAAGATTTCTATGAAATCAAAATCTTGGTCTAATTTTATTTTTAAATAGTTATCATTACCATTTGGTGTTGTTCTTATTCTTATAGAATTTGACATTATTAATCTTTTTTATTTGTAACTTTTATTGGTTCCCAATTATCAACATCTATTAATTCATAATTTTCTTCATTTAATTCTTCCTCTTCACCCACTTCATCTTCATCCTCATCGTCTTCATCATCGTCTTCACTATTCGTCATCTTTTTTAGTTTTAAACCTAAAATTTTTAAAGCTGGTAAAACATCAATACTATCACTTAAAACAATTGTTTTAAACAATAACCATATAACAGCTGGTATTATTAATGGTACTATAATTAATGAAAATATGAACAAAAATGTTCTAGGTATATATTCAACAATCTTTTGATTTTTATTTTTCTCAGAAACTGAATCAGATAATGTTAAACCATTATTTGAATCTTTTTTACATCCACAACCCATATATTATTTTTTTAGTCTTATTATTTTGGCTAAATATAATCTTTTAAATATAAAGGAAATATTATGATTTAACACTAATCAATATATCTGTTGTTGGGTATTTAATCTCAAACATACTTTTAGCTTCACCAAAGATAGTATATGAATCTGATATATCAATCTGTCTTGTTGTTGAATCAACATATGGTTGTGATATTTCATTAACTGAATATTTACCAGCACCTACCATATTATAAACTCTAAGGTCAATAACATTTAAAACACCACCAACTCCATTAATAGTCTCTATTAAATTAGATAGATAAATATTATCACCCATAAAGAATTTATTTATATCCATATAAGAAGTAATTTGCGATATTACTTGACTAACTATTTGTGATTTAGATACTTGTTTATCAATATAAAGGTCAACTTGAAATGATAAATTTATTATCTTACCGTTAGTAACTTCTACATAATCATTTAACATTCTATAATCAGCTAAATATGTTGCTATATTTTCTTTAAGTGTTGATGTTGAATTATTTGTTAATTGACCGTTTTCATCTAAACCAAGAATATAAACTTTAACTTTATTTTGTTCTTCGAAAACACCAACTCTAAATGGTGTACCAAATTTACCTGGCATTAATGAAATTCTTGTTAAATAATCTTTTATCGTAACAGCTCTATTTTGAGAAGCGAAATTATATTTAACTAAGTTTCTAATTTCTTCAACAGATGGTGCATCTTTACCACCAATAGCAGGGAAAAGATTATTAACTTTTAATGAAGCTTTCACAGAATTATTAATCGCTTGATTTGAGCCGTTAACAATCATATTCATAACACCTTTACCGTTAATAGTGTTAACACCAAGATTTGTACTAGCACCACCACCAACTCTATATTTAATAAACATAGTTCTATTAGCGGTAGGTGTTATACCTAACGATAAATTATTAATAAAATCACCAATTTGGTTAACTAATGCAGTATTTGTATCAAAATCACATAAACTACTAATATCTTGTGTTCCACCACCAAATGTTAATTTAGTAAAACCTAAATCAGTATACTCTCTAATAAATCTTCTATCAGTTCTAACCCATTTACCTGGTTTTACACCAGAACTATCACTAACACCTGTTGTATCTTCAATAAAAACCTTATCTTCAGCTAAAGCGTCCATTTCGAACCATCTATTATCAAAATTTAAAAATTGGTCTAAAGTAGGTTCTTTAGTGAAATTAGTACCATTAAGTGTTATAACTGAATCAACAGATAAAACATTATCATCTGGTAATATAATCTCTAAAAATGGTCTAACATCCGTAGAAGATATAACTTTACTAAAAATCTTTGATAACCCATTAACAACTATTTCTCTTTTTGTTAATGTATAGTTAATTAATTTATTATTAGAATCAAAATTTGGTAAAATAAGTCTATTTGGTATTCCACCAGTAGTAAAAGGACTAGAAAAATCTATATCGTCAATTGTTTCAAAAATTTTACCTGAACCATTTACTTGTGCACCGCTTCTAATCAAAGGTGTATAAGATATATCAAATGTATCACCATCTACTGGCACTGTTACTGAAAAATCAACAATAGAAACACTAGGTCTTTGACCTGGTATTTTAAGACCAAATGTTCTGGCCATTGAAAGGACTGAGCTTCTTTGTCTAGCATAATCAATTTGCGTTTCTTGAAACATCCTATCTGTATTATGTGATAACATATCACCAACAGCAGCATTTAATTCCAATATCATCATACCAACAGATGCATCATTAAAATCACTAAAAATATCTGGATAATATTGTCTAACCATATCAACCAAATCACTTCTAATATCAGCAAAATTTCTACTTGTATAATTTATTTCCTTTCCCATATATTTGTGTTTTATTAATAAATATAAACTTTAAAAAAATTTTATAAATATTTGCTTTTAATTTAATTATTCAGTACTTTTAATATAGTTATAACTACGCACCATAAAGTATGAAGAAAAAAACGACAACAGATTTTTTACTAGAAGCTAAAAAAATACATGGTGATAAGTATGATTATTCTTTAGTGAATTATATTAATAATAATTCTAAGATTAATATAATTTGTCCTATACATGGGGAGTTTGAACAAACACCAGTTAAACATTTAAATAATAAACAAGGCTGTCCTAAATGTTCAAATATTAAAACACATAATTCACAAAGAAAAGCAGTAAAAACATTTATTGAAGACGCTGAAAAAATACATGGTAATAAATACGATTATTCATCAGTTAATTATATTAATAACAGAACTAAAATTAAGATTATTTGTCCAACACATGGAGAATTTGAACAAACACCTAATAATCATTTAAAAGGTAAAGGATGTTTATATTGTGGAGGTACGAGTAAATTAGATACTAATTTATTCATAAAAAAATCAAAAGAAATTCATGGTGATAAGTATGACTATTCATTAGTCAAATACAAAGAATCCTGTGAAAAGGTTAATATTATATGTCCAGAACATGGTGTATTTGAACAAACACCTAATAATCATCTTTCAAAAAAACAAGGTTGTTATAAATGTTTAGGGGAAATTCATGATTTAAACAGTTTTATACGAATTTGTTCAATAAAACATAATGGAAAATACGATTATTCTTTAGTTAATTATAATAAAATAACTGATAATGTTACAATTATATGTCCAATTCATGGTGAATTTGAACAAAGATGTGATTCACATAGACAAGGTAATGGTTGTGTAAAGTGTTCAAATAATGGTATTTCTAAAAATGAAAAAGAAATAAATAATTTTTTAACTAATTTAAACATTGTAACTAAAACTAATGATAAAAAAATATTAGATGGTTTAGAATTAGATATTTTTATCCCTTCGCATAATATAGCAATTGAATACAATGGTTTATATTGGCATTCAGAACAATACGTCACATTAAATCATCATTTAAATAAAACTGAGTTATGCGAAGAACAAGGTATTCAGTTAATACATATATTTGAGGATGAATGGTTATTTAAACAAGATATTGTTAAATCAAGACTTAAAAATTTGTTAGGGTTAAATGATAGTAAGATATATGGTAGAAAGTGTATTATTAAAGAAGTCTCATCAAAAGACTCTAAAGAGTTTTTAAATAAAAACCATATTCAAGGTAATGTTAATTCTAGTGTTAGATTAGGATTATACTATAACAACGAATTAGTATCTTTAATGACGTTTGGTAAAGGTAGAATAGCATTAGGTGGTAGTGTTATTGAGAATTCATATGAATTACTTAGATTTTGTAATAAATTAAACACTAGCGTTATTGGTGGTGCGGACAAACTACTTAAACATTTTATTAAAGTTTATAACCCAAAAGAAATAATTAGTTACGCTGACAGAAGATGGAGCAAAGGTGATTTATACGAAAAATTAGGGTTTAATTTTATACATAATTCAAAACCTAATTATTTTTATATTTTCGATAAAAAAAGAAAATATAGATTTGGGTTTAGAAAAGATATTTTAATTAAACAAGGTTTTAATGAACATAAATCTGAACATGAAATAATGTTAGAACGAGGTGTTTACAGAATTTACGATTGTGGTAATAAAAAATATATTTTTAAAGTAATAAAATAATTATACTTTAACTACAACAACATCATTAGTTTCAAACACATCATCAGTGATTGTATATTCAATTGTGATTACAGCAGCGTATTCACTTTCAACTGAAGGTTCAACCAAAAAGTTTTTAATTTGTAAATTTGGTAAAAATTTTTTAACAACAGCTGTGACATCAGTTTTAATATCATTTAAAGTTTTTAAATCATTAGGTTCAAAAATATATTTTAATAAATCTGTACCAAACTCTGGAAGATAAAGTCTTTGTCCTTTTTGTGTTAAAATTAGATGTAATAAATCAGCTTTAATCGCCCCATTAGGTTCATCATTTAAATCCAAAAAAAACCCTTTCGGACTATTTTTGAAGGGAAAATTTATATTTATATATTTTGACATAAGTTTATATATTTCCATTTAAAACCACCAGTTGTTATTCTGTTTCCTTTACAAACTGATGTTATTTTACTTTCTTGGATACCTAAACTTTTACTAGCTTCTCTAGCACCAAGCCATTCTTTTATTATATTACCATCTAAATCTAATTGATATACTGGTTTTCTTTTTTTATTTTTAGTTTCTTCACTATGTTTAAAACCAGTGGCATTACCTATTTTACCAATTTTAGCTAAAGATTGTTTTTGTTTAGTTTCTTCACTAACAATACAACCTTTTCTAGGTGAAACTTTACCCATTTTTTTTAAACTCATTTTATTCTTTGCTTCTTCACTATGTTTTTTACCTAGATTATATTTATTACCTTTATTTCTATTAGATAGCCATTCTGAAAACTCTTCACTTCTTTTATTTAAACCACCACCACCATTATTTGAGTTAACTAAGACAAACCCCCATGATTTAATTTGGTTAACCCAATATTTCTCCCAAAAAATACCATTACCATCATCAATAATTTCATCTATAATTATTTGCTTAATTTTAAAATTTATAGATGAAATCCATCTTGTTTTATTATTTTTATTACTAAAATTTTTAGCTTCATAAATATGGTTACTTAATCTATATAATGGGTTTCGTCTTGTTATCCCAACATATCTTATAATATTTGGCTCATTTTCTGAAACCAACGCATATATTGTTAATTTGGGATAATTTATATATTTTCCATTAGCCATAACTTATTTTATTTAATAAATATAGTAATATAATTTATTTATAAGTAAATTTTTAAATAAAAAAAAGGGGTTTTAACACCCCTTTTTATTTTATTAATATTAAGCTGAACATCCAAAACATTCAAATTGACTATCTTTTGGTTTTTGAGGTTCCGATTGTTTTGCAGTATCAATAGCTAAATGTTTAGCTTTCATTTCAACTGGTTGACTTCTTAAGTAATATTGACCTGTTTTTAACCCTAATTTCCAAGCTAATGTATGTGAAGTTGTTAATTTACCAACTGTTGGTGTGTCAAAAAATATGTTAAGACTTTGTGATTGGTCAACAAAAGGTGCTCTTTCTGCTGACATTTCGATTAGTGATTTTTGTGACATTTCCCAAACTGTTTTATATCTATCTTTTAATTCTTGACTAACAACAGGGATATTTTGTACGCTACCATCATTCTTAATCAACTCATTAAGAATTGTTCTATTCCATAAACCTTCATTTTCTAAATCTTTAACTAAGTGTTTATTAACCATAGCGAATTCACCACCAGTAACTTTACGAACATATAAATTAGACGTGAATGGTTCAAATGCTTCATTTGACCCAATTACACGTGCTGATGAAGCAGTCGGTGGGCATGTTGTAACAAGTGAATTTCTAACACCGTATTTTTTAATATCTTCTCTTAATTGAGACCAATCAAACAACCCGCTTAATTCTTCTTCTTTAACACCCCACATTTCCCATTGAAAAATACCTTGAGAAATAGGTGACCCTTCATAAAAATGATAAGTTAACCCAGTTTCTTTAGCTAAATCACATGATTGTTTTAAAGCATTAAAATAAATTGTTTCAAAAATATTTTTATTTAACAATCTAGCTTCATGTGATGTAAACGGTAATTTTAACATAGCAAATGTATCAGCCAAGCCCTGAATACCAATTCCTAAAGCTCGTTGTTCTAAACCACCCTTTCTACCTTCTTTTGTTGAATATTCATTAACATCAATAGCTATATTTAATGATTTAGTAATTGAACGTGTAACACGACCTAATTCTTCAAAATCATATGTATTTTCTTTAACAAATTTTTGTACTGGTATAGATGTTAATGTACAAATAGCTGTTGTATCTTTATCAGTAACCTCCATTATTTCGGAACACAAATTACTTGAATGGATTACACCGAAATTCTTTTGATTAGACTTATTATTAGCATGGTCTTTAAAACACATATATGGCATACCTGTCTCAATTTGAGATTCAAGGATTTTTAACCATAAATCATGTGCTTTTATTTTACTACCTAAACCCATAGAAACAGCTTTATCATATTCAACTTCATATTCAGCACCATAAATTTCATAAAAAGGTTTTAAACCAGCTTTTTGAATTTCATAAGGGCAAAATAAATACCAATCACCGTTATTTTGAACAGCTCTCATAAAATTATCAGGTATCCATAACGCTGAAAATAAATCACGTGCTCTAAGATTTTCATCACCAGTTTTTTTTCTAATATCTAATACATCATAAATATCTTTATGCCATGGTTCTATATAAACAGCACAAGAACCTGGTCTTTTACCTCTTTGGTTCCAAAATCTTAACCCTTCATTAACAACTTTTAAATATTTTAATATACCACCAGCTTTACCATTTGAATTACCAACATTACTTTCTTTAGAACGTATATTAGAAATAGCTAAACCAATACCTTCAGCTTTAGATGATGAAATTGATATCCTACCAAACATGTCTAATAACCCTTCAGTTGAATCGTCAGGTACAATAGATAAATTACATGAAGCAATCTGACCTATTTTTGTCCCAATGTTAATTTTAATTGGTGTTGCTGGACTTTCTTTATGGTCGCTCAAATCATTATATTTTTCAATAAAATCTTCTGGTGTGTTAGTAATCATAAGTGCAACCCTAACATACATTTGTTGTGGTCTTTCAATGATTGAACCATCAGATAGTTTTAATAAATAAATATCTTTTAATGAACACCAACCAAAATAATCAAATTTATAGTCTTTTTTATAATCAATAACTGATTCAATTAAATCTATATTTTCTTTTACTTTATTATAATAATTATCATTTAATAATCCAGCATTATACATTTTTTTAGTAGCTTTCATGAAAGAATCTTCAGTTTCTTTATGAAGTTTACTAATAGATATATTAGCAGCTAATTTAGAATAATCTGGATGATTCATAGCCATTGATTCAGCAACAACAGAGATTAAATCATCTAACTGATTTGTCGTCATATTATCAGCTAAACCTTGTGTGACCTTAATGAATAACTCATCAGCATTCACTTTTAACCCATCTGATTGTTTTTTAATTCTAGTAAGAATTTTATTTGGGTTAAAATCTATTTTACTACCATTTCTTTTTATAACTTGCATACTCTATGTTTTTTATTGTTTTTATTAAATTTCTTCGTCAAATGATATAGGTCCACTTAAATCAGCTGATTTATACTCAGTTGAACGACCTTCGAAAAAGTTTTGTTTTGTTTTTAAAGCTATCTGATTCATGAACTCAAAAGGATTTTTTGAATTGAATTCTTTTTCGCAATTTAATTGTGATAATAACCCATCTACAACAAATTCTAAATATTGTTTCATTAAATCAGCATTCATGCCAATAAGAGAAACTGGTAATGATTCTGTTATAAACTCTTTTTCTATTTCTAAAGCTGATAATAAAATTTCACGAATTCTACTTTTTGATGGTTTATTAACAATGTGATTATTTAATAAATGAACAGCAAAATCACAATGTAATGCTTCATCTCTAGAAATAAACGCATTACTATCACAAAGTCCTGGCATTAATCCTCTAGATTTTAAGTAAAAAATAGAACAAAATGACCCGCTAAAAAACACACCTTCAACAGCCACAAAAGCTATTAGTCTTTCAACAAATGATTCTGATTTAATCCATTTCAAAGCCCACTCAGCTTTCTTTTTAACAGGTGGCATATAATCAATAGCTTTAAAACATTTTTTTCTTTCTTCAACATCTTTAATATATGTATCGATAAGTAATGAATAAGTATGACTATGAATATTTTCCATCATAACCTGAAACCCATAAAAGAATTTAGCTTCAGTATACTGAACTTCTTTTAAAAAGTTTTCAGCAAGATTTTCATTAACAATACCATCTGATGCAGCAAAGAAAGCTAAAACATTTTTAATAAAAAATCTTTCATTATCAGTAAGTTTATTTTCCCAATGGTCAATATCTTTAGATAAATCTAATTCTTTAACTGTCCACATAGCAGCTAACTCAGTTTCATAATAATCCCAAATATCTTGATGAACTATTGGGAATAGTACGAATCTATCTTCATTTGGTTCTAAAATTCTCTCTTTCTCCATTTTTTATTTAATTATATTGTTTATTGAATTTGATTATCTTCGTTTATTATTTGTTTCTTAGCTTTGTTGATTTCAAATATAGCATTTATTCTTTGTCTTTCCATGCTTTCGTTATCTTTTTTATGCTCACCATGTGTTTTACCGCCCTTATTTTTACCCATATCTATTTGAATCTTTGCGTTATCAAATGTGATGTCTTGAAAAATAAGACCATCTTTACCAAAACGAGATTTAAGAATCGCCATTGTTGCTGTACCATTTTCTTTTTGGTCTAATGTTTTAGCGATAGATAAAATAAAATGCCCAATTTGACCTTTTTTAATAGAACCACCCATTTGGTCAGCTTCAACAACTTCAGCTTTAATCGATGAACGATTACCTTGAACCGCTGTCCAACCAGCTACATCTAATTCAGCAAGCATTGTTTCAAATTGTCTCATAACAGAACCCTCACCAGCATTAACGTCATCAAATTGTTTAGATGGTGTAACACAATCAATATAATCTAATAAAATTATATCTGGTTTAAAACCCTGTGCCATTAACTTTCTAACATACTGTTTAATATTTGGTATTGTCGTCCCATCACTAGAAAACTTTTTTAATTTTAACTCACCCTTTTCACTTTTTTTAGTAGCTACTATTTCTTTCAATAATTCTTTATGTTCGGATAATGAGTTTAGACCAATACCAGACCAACAAGCTAAGTGTTTTCTTTGTATAACTTTTGGCATATCTTCAAAAAAGATTTGAAGAACATTATAACCATAATTTTTAGCTGTATTAGCAAACTTAGTCATTATTGTCGTTTTCCCCACACCAAAAGGTGCGAGTATAACACCCAACTCACCTTTTGATAATCCACCATCCATAACTTCATCTAAACCTTGAATACCAGTAGGAATAGGTTTTCTAAAATCATCAACTAAAACATCATCAATATTTTCTAATACATCAATACCATCATCTTTAACATTACCATGTTCTGTAGCTTTTTTAAGTATTTCTTGACAAACTTCATAATCCTCAACATTACCTTTGTTGATTATTTTTTGAATGTCAGACATAGCTTTTTTAATTTCCTGATATTTACAAAACTTTAAAGCGACTTCTTGTATATATAACGCATCATTTAAACTAGCATCTTTTATCTTAGCTAATTGTTTAATTAAAAATTTTCTTTGATGTTCGTCATTAACGCTTTCTAAAACCCTAATCTCTAAAGCACCCATATCCAATATTACTTCATATTGTTCATAAGCATCTTTTAAAGAACCACTAATTTTTCTAAGATAATCATCTTCAAAATAGTTAGGGTTCATGATTTCTATAATTGAATTAGCGAATTTTGTATCCCTAACCATCAATGCTAGTAATCTAATTTGAAATTCTAACCCCAAATACCCTAAACTATCTTTACTAATCTGATTCATTTTTTTATATTTTATTTTTGTTAAAACTTAGTGTTATAATAAATATTATTAAATAAACACTTCACCGTACTGTTTTGTATACTTTTTTTGACTCAAAAAATACTTTATTTCTGACATAATTTCTGGAATTATTTCTTTAATGTTAACAGCGTATCTTACTTTTGTCGGGAAAAAATTACCGCTAAATTGAGAAATAGCTACAGCTCTTTTATCAACTTTAATCTCAAATTTAAACATGTCTTCTTTTTCAAAGATATTTTTACCGCTTTCTTCAACTTGAGAAACGTATGGGTTAAAATAATTCCAAGCTTGGTCTACTGATAATTTTTTGAAATAATTAGGGATGATACCTAACATACCAATAGGTCCATTATTCATACCAACAATATTATCAATTAATTCTTTCATTTCTAATGAATTAACCGAATCTTCATTAAAGTTAGGTATATGAAAATAACGTTGACAAATAATGTGATTGTTAATGTATAAAACGAATTCAAATCTTTGGTCTTCATTTTTGTAGTTTTGTGTTGTTTTTGTGTTACTCATACTGTTGTTTTTTAGTGTTTTTTATTTCTCTTTCTATTAATTTTTTAAATGGCATTAAGAATTCTGGGTATCTATATTCACCTATAATCCTTTCTAAACCATCACGTTTCATTTTTATTAGAACATTCTTTATTCCTCTATCTGATGGGTCAATAGTGCCGTGTATAAGATGTTCTAACTGTTCAATCCCATCCTCTGTCATCATAGGGTTTGATAAATTTACAAGTTTATCATTAATTTCATAAATTAACTCACCTTGTACACCATCAGTAACTCTATTAATAATGTTATTCAGAGTTTTTAACGGCTTTTGTTTTTTAGCTAATCTTTCATCTTGTAATTGTTTTGCTTGGTTAATAATTTCTTCTAATGTTACTTTTTTATTTTTTATATCTGGGAATAAAGAAATTAATGTTTTTTCTTTCACCCCTTTTATACCTTTAATCGTATCACTGTTGTCACCTATTATTGTTTTAATTAATGCTGCATTGTCTGGATGATGACTAAAGTACTCAAAATAATTGATATTATCAACATATTTTTTCAAATCTAGAAAATAAATTCTAACATTTTCTGAAATAAGTTGACACATATCTCTATCATTAGTCATAATAGTTATTTTTTCATTAATTTCGCTCTGTAAACAATAGTAAGCTATAAAATCATCACCTTCAATAATTTCATGCTGTAATTGTCTAATAAATAACTCTTCGAGGTATTCTTGAATCATTAGTCTTTGTAATAATTCATCTTCTTCTTTAGGATAAGTACCGTTTAAAAAATCTTTACCACGACCACTTTTATAAGGGTGATATATTTCATATCTAAGTTTACCACTTAAATTACCATCCCAAAAAACAAAAACTCTATGGTATAAATTTTCATTTAGTAATTTTCTTACCATTAATATAAACTGATAAAGGCCACCTATTGGTTGACCTTTATAGTTAACCTCGCTTTTGGCTCCATGGAAACCTACTTTATATAAAGCGTTTCCATCAACCAAAAGCGTGTTAATTGTTTCTTCTTTTACACCATATCTTGGTGGTCTTTTATTCAAAACATGTAATTTAAAAAGTTAATAAATTAAGCTAAATCTTCAGCTCCTATTGAATCGTTTTCTTCTTTTGTTAAATTAATATCACCGAAATCAGCATTTAATTTAGATAAAATAAAATCTTTATGTTTTGTTTTATAATCAGATAATTTTTCTGGATTCCAGTAACCATGAGATGTTGAAGCTAATTTACCCATTTGTTCGATACCATTAACTTGATTTTTTTCACATTTAACTTTAGCCTCAATACCATATTGATAATTCATTTTAACACCTTTATCAGTGATTTCAGCGTTTAATTTAGCTGTACCGTGTGTTAAAATACCACCAAAATGAATTATAAGTCTAGAACCATAAAAGAATGCTTCACCACCTTTATGTTTAATAACGGTATTCATATTATCAAACCAAATTTTTTGAACAGCAAAAAATGTATTAGTATATTCAGAATCACTTCTTTGTGAATCAGAAATTCTAAAGTTAAGAATTGATTTAAAACTAGTTTCTAACGCACCAGCATTCCACATATTGTTTTTAGATTTTGATTTAACACATCTAAAACAATCAATAGACCCAATAGAATCCCAAAGGAAACAAAGGTTTCTAGGTAAGTTACCAGCTTCTTGGTCATCTAAACATTCATCAATAAATCTTGCGATATCTTCAATAACTGGTTCATTTCTGGTAGGTTTAGATTTTTCTTTTGCCTCATCATAATCCCAATTTTGGTACATATCTAAAAGTTTTCTGTTGCTAATATACATGAAATCACCAACATAATCTTTATTACCATTTTCATCAATTATTTCTTCAAACTCAACACCAACTGTTTTAGCATGTTCCCAGTTAAAATTTCCTTCAGTATCAAAAATAATTGGTAAATCACCAATTCTATTACAACCAATAATCGTTTCATAAATCGAAGTTGATTTACCAGTATTTGAATATCCTCTAGCCAATGAAGTGTAACCTCTAGGAATACCAGGTATACCTAACGCTTCTTGAAAAGGTTCAGATAAAGGAACCCAAGACAATTCTTTTGGTTTAGATGTTCTTGTTAATCCTTTCGATTTTTGATACGCCATGATATCAAATGATTGTTTTTGAATAGTGCCTTTAGCAGGTTTAGTTTTTAACGCCATATTTTAATATATTAAATTGTTTATTATTTGTAAAGAAAAAGAGTGGATTATTCCACTCTTTAATTAAAGGTATTTTTTAGAATGGTAAATCATCGTCATCATCCTTAGATGCTTGAGTGGAGGTACTACTTAATTCAGTATTAGTACTAGCAACAGTGATATTAGATTTAACATTAGTAGAACCAATAGTTATTTCATTTTCTTCTTTAGAAGTTGGTGCTGTTAAAGATTCTTTATCAACCCATTTATTTTGAGCTTTATCGAAAGCTGGTACACCACCTTTAACAATAATCTCTAAATAATCATATGACCTTACACTATAAACATCTTCCCATGTTCTAGCATCAGAAGTCCATAAATTTAATAATTCTGGGTTTTCAGAAAGTGGTGAAGGGTCACAATGTGAAATAGATGATACAACAGGTTTGTTATTCTGGTCACGACTAATAGTGATTAATAAATCACGTCCAGTATTAACATCAGTGATATCTTTTTTAACAGCAGCTAAAACACCATAGATTTTATCAAGAGTACCTGTTTTACGGTAGTCATGATTAAAACGCCAAAACTTAACACCGTCACCTTCGTTATCTCTATCGATAACTTTAACTACGTACATTTTTTTAGCGCTATATTTTTTAGCTAATTCTTTATCTTTTTCTTGTCCTGTAGCTAATAATGCTTCACGAGCTTCACAGAAAGGACAATCTGTGTTTTTTTCGTGTTGTAAACATGCAAATGTTTTCCATTCGCCTTCTACTTGAATTTTATGACCATGCATCTCTCTAAAAGGTGATGTACCATCATTAGTAGGTAAAATTCTAATTGTTTTTGTTGCTGATTGTTCCTTGTCTTTAAGGAATGTAGAAAAATAATTTTTTAAATCGTAAGTTTTTTTCTCTTCAAATTTACGTGTTTCGTTGTTTTTGGCATACTGTGCCAACATTGCTTCTAATGTACTCATTTTTTTTTTGTTTTTTGTATGTTATTGTTATTATGTAAATTAATTAAAAATATGTAAAAAATATCTGTTACAAATATACGTTAAATTTTAAAATATCAAGTTTTTTTTTGAATTATTTTAAA
>Ga0247722_10001307_pt1 | contig 13921 bp, 14 predicted proteins | sample MSEWelMarce3H_FC_FD_189094 | JGI IMG/M metagenome (GOLD analysis project Ga0247722, IMG submission 189094) | Subsurface sediment microbial communities from gas well in West Virginia, United States - MSEEL Well Study Marcellus 3H_FC | ecosystem: Environmental > Terrestrial > Deep subsurface >... | reverse complement strand
ATTAAAGCCCCTGAAAAACCAGAAGATAAAGAAGAGGATGAATGCTGCCCAATTTGTATTGATAAATACACATCCTTCTATCGTCGTAAAATCACATGTTCCTATTGTAATGAAGCCATGTGTATGTCATGTGTTAAGAAGTATATTGTATCTACTCCTGATGACCCACATTGTGCACATTGTCGCAAAGGATGGCCAACATCATTCCTGTATGAGAAGCTAACTCGTGCATATATGATTGGTGATTATGCAAATCATCGTGCTGCGATTCTATGGTCTCGCCAAGAATCCATGCTACCTACATCCCAAATTGAAGCAGAACGTGTCCTTCGCGGACGTAAAATACAACTGGAATCTAATACAACTGGTGTTCATAAAAAAATAACAGATTTATATAAAGAGATTGAAAAACTACAACAAGAACAAAATCGTGTTCAGACAGATATAGGGCGACTTCTACGTGGAGAACCATCTACTGAAGATGTTCGTGCTGCAGGTGGAAATATGGCCGAATTTGAGAAGAAAGCACGTGCTGAAGCTCGCGAATTTGTCCGTCGTTGCCCCCATACTGATTGTACAGGATTCTTGAGTAGTGCATGGAAATGTGGCATCTGTTCTAATTATACATGTAATGAATGTTTGGAAGTAAAGGGCAAGGACCGTGATACAGCCCATACATGTAATGCAGATTCTCTTGCAACAGCCAAGTTGATTGCAAAGGATACAAAACCATGTCCAAAGTGTGGTGTGTATATTAATAAAGGTGTTGGATGTGACTTGATGTGGTGTACTTCTTGTCAAACACCCTTTTCATGGTCTACAATGAAAATTGTAGAATCACGTAATATTCATAACCCCCATTATTTCGAATTCTTACAACGTACTAATGGTTCCGTGCCTCGTACACCAGGTGACCTCATCTGTGGTGGTATTCCACAACCATACTATATTGTACGCAATATTCTCATTCAAAAATACAAAACACTCATATCAAACATCCTACGTCAATTGATGCATATACAGGATGTTGAACTGCGTCGTTATCATAGTCAAATGACACCAAATGAACATGAACTTAAATTCATGCGTATTCGCTTTCTACTAAAGGAAGAAACAAAAGATTCTGTTCAACATAAACTACAGTTATATGAACGCCAGCGTGAACGTGCTCATGCCATTCATTCTATTCTAGAAACACTTGTTGCTGTTGGAGGTGATTTGGCACGTCCAATGGAACAACGCATTACTGCACTTGTTAATAACTATAAAGAACAGCAAACATATTTTGCAGAACTTGAAACCCAGTTCGAAGAGCTGCGCAAGTATATTAACGGAGAATTATTCAAGGTTAGTGGAGCGTATTATTGTTCAGTGCCACAGATACCTGCAGATTGGGGATATATTGACCATACTAAGAAACCATCTGAGCCCCGTAAAAAGAAGGGAGAGGAACCTGTACTTCCTCCACCTGATGAAATTACACCTGCTAAAAAAGCCGAAATTGGTAATAGGGAATATAATGAAATTAATACATATATCTCTGATATTAATAGGGAAACAAATAAAGATACCAGAGTAGAACGTATATTTGCATTCTTTAATCATATATTGGCTTGCAAATATTGTATTGTAAATACCTCTACTTTGACTACTACAATTAATACAGCAAAACAAACAGTTATTACAAATATGTTGAATTTTATTAACTCAATTGATAAATCTCATGCTAAACGTGCTGAACTAGTTGAACTCTATAAGAAATGTACAGAACATATTCATGCATTAGCACCAGATAATCCAGATAATCAACCAATTGTGAATGCATATATTGGAAATATTAATACTGCAATTGGTACTGAAGTTAAGTTAATTAATCTAAAAGTTCTACTAAAATATTTGATGACTTGTAAACTGATTTATTCGGTTAGCCAGAAATTCAAAGAAACAGTAATAGAAAAACTAATTGAATTTAAAAATGATAATAGAATGGATGCTGATACTAAGGCAGTTGTTGATAAGGCACTAGAACATGTAAATAGCATTCAAATTGCAGCTGTAAAGCCTTTGCCTACATCTGTACCACTTCCTTCTATTCCTTCTATACCTGATCTTCCTGTAAAAATAACTGCACCTGTTATACCAGGTATAGCACCGCCTACTACTGAATCTGATGAAGAGCAACAACTCAATCAAGCAATTGAAGAATCTCTAAAGAAATAATTATATGCATCTATTTAATTCACAACATTTATCACTTATTTTACAATACCATATAGAATTCAAACTGCATTTTGCATGCATTCTATTTCTATCTATGAATTCAATAAGATTATTAAAACTCTTATTAGAAGGTCTATTATCCAACTTCAAAATATTCCATAACTGTATCCAGAAATTAAGATTCTTATAATTTGTATTGAAGAATATACCAAATGGGATAATAATTGTTTTTTCCATTACACCAATAGTATTTATCCAACTATTAAATGACTGCATCCATTGTGATTCTAAGAATGTAGAATATTCAATAAATTGTGCAAGACCTGGTAGGATTTTTTCATCAAACTGTGTAATTCCTGGAATCAATATATCTCTCATTCTACCTCGTTGAGACCATGAAGGCGTTGAATCATATAAGTGCTGCGTACCTGTATTATCTGCAAATAATATTATATCTTTTTTTGCAATTTTTAGTAGTGGTCTTAGAATAGTTACTCCCTGTTCTATAGATTCTCTCTTCATACCAAATAGATTTTCATGATGTATATGTTTTGAAAGATTTGTAAATACATTCTCATAACAATCATCCAAATTATGCCCCAAAATTACTGGGCAGTCGAACCAGCTATAGAATGAAAATCTTATACGCCTTGTTATATCCTCATATAATGTACGCAAGTTTGAATTCCTTATACGTTTCATTTCCGTTATTTTACGAATGTATAATGGAATACGTAATTGTCTAGCAAATTCACGAAGCATTGCACATTCATCATCACATGTATTACGATTATTATAATTAATATGAAGTAATATGAGTTTCTTATCATATTCACTGCATATTTGTGCAGCAATAATCGCACATACCATTGAATCTACTCCTCCACTAATACTAACTGCTATTTTATCATGTGATTTAATAGAATCATACATTGCATTATATATTTGCCCATAAATATCTGAAATATCATAATCATTTAATATTATTGGCTTTGCAATAATATCTCTATTGTATTTAATTGCCTGCCCACAATCCTCTGCAATATATCCTTTTGCATGATTGAAGGAATGTATATCCCATATAGATGCATTTAGAAAACGCAATATAAGTGGCGATGGTGTGTCTTCTGCCAACTGCAGCAGTTTGGTCAACATGAGTTCCTTCAATAGCTGCGATTTATTATGACGCAATGTCAATAGAATAAATACCTTTTCCCATTCCTCTGCACCACCATACTGCCCATTATGTATCATCTTCAGTGCAATATGTGTTGCAAATCTATATGCATGGGGTTTATTTGATTCCTTTATTTTGGAACAGGGATGTCTATATATCTGGTCATAATGTAGCAGTAGACTCATATTATCCTCCTTTGTATCATTATATTCTGTTTCAATCATATCCCATTTCTCTATGGGTTTATGCGAAAACCACACATCCTTATTTGCAGTCCAGAATGGAACTATTCCATTTAATACATGCAATGGGGATGTTAATTGCCCATATATAATAGAATAGAAATCCTGGAGATGTTCCATTGTATTATATTAATGATGCTCTTACATTAAAAATAGTAATATTTCAATTTTATTGGGGTGAAGACGTCCATTATATAGACCAATCTATTTCTTGACCTAGTTTTAATTCTACTTCCTTGAATAATCCTGAATTAAAGAATCCTCTATGCGCAGATAATGGCGATGGATGAACTCCATATATAATGCGGTCCTTATTTTTAATAAACTTATCCTTTGTTTTTGCATAATTACCAAGAAGAATAAATATACAGTTTGTATTGGCTGCAATATATTTTATTACATCATCAGTAAATTCTGCCCACACTTCTGAATGACTATTCGGTCGTCCCTCCTCCACTGTTAGAGCTGCATTTAGAAGAAAGATACCCTGTTGAACCCATTTCTCCAAATTACCTGACTTCCCATATTTATAGCCCCTTTCAGGAAATTCTATTTGCAGCTCTTTCTGAATATTACGCAGTGATGGAGGTATCACAATTCCATCAGGAACTGAGAATGAAAGTCCATGTGCTTGTCCAGGACCATGATATGGGTCTTGTCCTAATAGTACTACTTTTACATTGCTCAGTGGCATTTCAAAAGCACGAAATACACAGTTTTTAGGAGGATATACAGGTTTCTTACATTTGTAATGTTCCTCTAAATCTATATTATATTCATCAAACAGTTTATTCCAGGATGAATGAATCATTTTGACAGCAGACAGTAGACAGGAGACAGTAAACAGCAGACAGGAGACAGTAAACAGCAGACAGGAGACAGTAGACAGCAGACAGGAGACAGGAGACAGTATCCATCAATTTTTCAGATATTGCGCAGCAGTAGTCAGCAGAAGCTTCTTATCTGACACCGTTTTCTTTTCCCAAAATGCAACCTGCGCAGCCATTCTATAATTCTTTCTCAGCACATCCCCATGCTCCCCAATCTGTCTCCAATACAATGCATCCCATACAGCAGACCATTCACCCTTCTTATAATCTGACATACGCAATATATATGCTGAACTCGATATATATGGTTTCGTTGTAATGTCATTCGATAACCATTGAGACATATAATATACATTACCATACATAACCCAATCAAAAGAATCAATATACATTTCCATAAACCATTTGTATACTTCCTGTGGCTTAATATCACATAAAAACATGGCATTTCCTACAACCATTAAACGCTCTATATGATGTAAATAACCCCATTTATTCACCCGTGCAATAGCTGCATCCACAGGGTCCAAATGAGTTGTACCATCGTACCATTGTATTCCAAGCACCCTATTATGTTTTAAACGATTCTTTGGTGGAGCACCATCAGATTGCACATATACTGTTCTCATAAATTCACGCCACCCAATTACCTGTGCTACAAACCCCTCCAAATCAGAAAGTGATACCTTTCCTTTGTACTTTAGAGCCTCATCTATTACATCTTGTGGTGTTAATAATCCACTGTTGAGTGGTCCACTAAGAACAGAATGGAATAATGGATTATCATCTTTAATAATAGCATCTTGATATTCACCGAAATGTTCCAAACGCTGTTTAACAAATCGTTTGAGAGCATCATATGCCCCATCATGCGTTGTAGGAAATATTAATTGCCCTGTCCATTCACCAAGCGATTTCTCTTTTTTAACTGCATTATATGCTGCCTCCACATATTTTGACTGTCTACTATCAATCTCTTTTTTCCAATTAGGAAGCACTGTATTTTTCTTAACTGGATTCCTGTTATCTGTATCATATCTCCATTTTCCTCCCTCAGGTTTTCCTGTGTCTGTCATGAGAATGCCTGTCTGCCTGCGAATAGCTGCATAAAATACTGCGTGCTTATCACCTGTTTTTATAATATTTGCTGCCTCCTCTCCTGTTAATATAAATGATGGTGTGTCCAGAATAACTGTGTTTTTACAATGTTTCTTTATTTCAGCCTCAATCATTTTATCAACTGGGTCCCAACATTCACAGTTATCTGTTGTATACCATTTTTTATGCCTATCAATAATTTCTATTTTGACTTGTGGTTTTTTCTTATGCATTTCATCAATCCATGCTGCTTCTATGGCACGGAAATATACTTTTCGTGCAATATGAAATGTGCTAACAGTTGTATAGGGGCCTCCATATGCTATATCATGGCGAATAAATCGTATTGATTTCCAGTGCTTTGGAATATGTTCTGGGTCAAAACATTGATGCGGAAATACTAAACCTATTGTCATTATATTCTCCGATTATTACTATAATAAAATATTAATTAAATAGAATGAAAACCGCTCGTAGAAGATTAATGAAAGGTGCAGGGTGTGGATGTGGTGTTCCGCGTCTATTTCAAGGTGGTGGCGGCTGTGGTGTTGTAGAAGGGTTCAATGCATGCCCCTTACAAGGCGGTGGTCGTCGTAGAATCCGTAAAACAAAGGCCCATAAAACGAAGAAGGCGCATAAAAAGCATTAATACTATATATACAAAATGGAACCTATAGAACTCAACTCTTTTCGTCTTAAATGCAACCTAATTACAAACTCCCTATTTGAAATAGAAAGTCCTTGTTCTGTATTAATGGGTGAGACCATTTGCCGCAATTATCAAATGACCCTACCTATTGGTGGCGATGGTGGTAGTATTTCATACTATCCAATGAGATATACTCTATGCGATTCTACACCTCTTCATTATTCTGCAGGAATGCCAATTGGTATTATATTAGGTGTTATTGGGCTAATTGGAGTACTATTTAGTGCTTGCAGTGTTCGAAATACTGTTGTTCAAAATAAAAAGAGAAAGGTGCAATAAATATATCTATCGCTTTATAATTATAATATTTAAATACATTCATAATTAAATATTATAATAATGTTATATAATATATACATATATATAAAATGCACGCTATGTTGTAAAAGAACTGAATATAAAAGAGTTAATCAGCAAAAAGACGATGAAATATGGTCTTCTACAGTTGATGAACAAAATATAGGGATGCCTTATATAATTTAATCTACAGGTGTGCCATTAACAATCATGAGTCGCTTCATACGTTCAAATTGTTGATTTGCCATGGCCTGTTCTTCGGCAGCACGTCGCACACGAGCACTTTCGTTTCTGCGCCATCTTTCTTCAGCAGCTGCAATTTCAGCAGCCTCATCGTTTGATAAAGGTGCTGGTGCTGAATCACGTTCAGCCTGATATTTCTTCAAATCCCTATTTTCAACACGCACATTTGCAACTTCACCACTGAACGTTGAACGTGTTGTATATGCCGCACGTAAATCAGTATACTGTGTTTTTTCATTTGCTGCTGCAGTATATTCAGCGGGTTTCTCACGCCCTAATTCAACTCCATATCCTGCTGATAATGTGAGTGCCATATCCTGTGGATGTGTAATTATTTGCTGTTTCTGCTGTTTCTGTTGTGAAGTAACATGTGACTGGAATGTATTATTAAAAACATCTCTATTAAATTCTCCACTAAATTTTGGACCAGATATTGCCTCTGCTTGTGTATCTTTTAACCAATCACCATAACCATCATCATCTGGGTCAGGTATACGTGCCTGTTCAAACATTTGATTAAACATTTGCATATTCATATTCTTCGGATCAATTGTTACAGGTTGTGTATCATCAGACCAAATACCCTTCATCTCCTTCTTACGTTCTTTTGCAACTGCAGATGGTGCTGATACTGGACCATCACTCGCCTTTCTACCTTGCATACGTTTCATAATTTCCGCTAAATATGCATATGCACGTGTAACCGCCTCAAATTCCTGTTCAGAACCACCCTTGTCTGGATGTACACGAACCGCTGTACGTTTGTATGCCTGTTTCAGACGTTCCTCTGTTAATGATTCCTCCTCATTAATGCCAAGGACGGATAAACAACTGGAGAAATAGGACATTGCCTTGTGCTGTGGTGCTGCAATAATCTGTTGCCAAGCAGGTTCCTGTCGTTCTTCATACATAGATATTTGACTCGCCTGTTGATGCATGTATGGATTTTGCTGTGAGCGTTGAGTTCCACCATGGTGTCCTGTAAGTTGTGGAGGCTGCATCATATTCTGTGGGACACCATTACGAGATTTATCTTGAACAGATACTTCTCCTGGTAAAATAGGAGGATTCAATCCATTACGTACATGAGTTACATATGCAAGAAGTTGACTATATATACCAGCCATTTTTGCGGCAGAAACATATTCGGGTCCTGATAAACATGTTTCAATCATTTGCAATCGCGTCTGAGGTGACTGAATTTGTATTATCTTTTTGTAAATATTTATATATGTTGGATGTAATTGACTCGCAGAATTACCCATTTTAATTATTAAGTATCTTCATTATTTGTTTACGTTTTTAATCACAATACAAATTAATAATGCAATCATCCCCGTCTATTGAAGAGTTCAATACACTCGCTAATGAAGTTGGCTGTCTTAACAAGGAGAATAAATTATTGAATACATTAATTGATATATATAACAAAAAGGCAGAAAAAGATATTTCAGCCGTTTATACACACATTTCAATGTTAAAAGAAACAATCAATATTTCTAATGTAGCAACCACAGAGTTTGATAAGTATATTGATAATATTAAACAACATTTAAAAGATAATAAAAAATCAAGTACAAAACATATTGATGCAGTGGAATTACGTATGATTGATGATATGGATGAAATAAGAAATTCTATTAGCGAAATTAAAAAACAAAATATTGATATTAGTAATCAATTAATGATTATTAATAAAAACTATAAAAATTTAATAGATGATATTTCTAAATTAATTGAGGATGCGGCAAATGAAGAACCTGTCATAGAACCCGTGACACCTATACAACCTGTAATAAGGAAATCAAAATGGAATACACTCTTATGTAGAGGCGATAATACTGCGTAACTGTGAAATAGATGGAATTGGTATTTTTGGTTCGGCTTCCCAATTAAAGCGTTTACCAATACTTTCATACTTGAATTTTGCTGGAAAGAATTCTTGTGCTGCCTCCATAAATCTTCCAGCTCTATGTGTCCGTGGAATTAGCCACCAACTCTTCTCAGGTAATACAAGTGCCAATTGTTCTTCTGGCTCTAATTCAACAAACTCTTCTGAAATAATTGGTGCACTATATGATTTCTTAGAAGCTGCAATATCCTTCCATAAAGGTGGCATTAGCCATGAATAACACCATGTATTATCTACCGCCTTTCCTGTGTAATAATCTACAATCCAATACATTGATTTGAAATATGCATCAACTGCTGTATCAATAGCTGCTTCTTCGCAATCAGATGCTGCATAAAATATATGTTGTGCATATATGCTGCGCCAATCCTCATTAAGTTCCAAAGCATCTGCAGCAGCCTGTGGATGTTTTAGAAAGACTTTCTCATCACGCCATTCAAGCGGCTGCTCCTCTTCTGGATTTTTAGGAACCATCCTCCACTTTTTCTGAATGGCTTCCAAGAATCTCCTTTCCTCCACTGCTGCAAGTTGTCTAAACAATCTCATCCATGCTGGCATAATAAGTTGCCCTGATTCATCCAAGAAATGTTCTCCACGTTCCAGTGATGTCTTCAACCACCCCAACAGGAAATTATGCCCACCATCTTTAATTTTAAAAGTAAGTGATGTAGGCAGGAAATCATTACCTAGAAGCATCATTGCCGCACAATACTCCTTTATTTCTACCTTCTCTGAATCCCTCAAATAATCACGCAGTCTATCAATGGAGAACCAACAATATTTCTCTTCCACAGCATCCTCATCATCTACATCCTCCCTATACAGCCAAATACTAGAATCACCTGTAATACCTAGTGCCTGCGTCCATAATAGAAGTACAATTAGGTCACCATCCAATCCATATACAACAAATGGACGTTTATCTTCCGTAATAGTTAGACCGCGTAAATGATGTAGAAGTTTATGTTCACCTTCTCCTGGTTCGTCAGCAGAACTAAGAACCCATTTACCAATTTTATGATTGTCACTTATCATTTCTTCAAGCGCCCCACGTAGTCCTTTCATAAAATCCGTCCCTGGTGTAATTGCATTTGTATCAAATCCTGAAGAAGCGACCGCAGCTGATTTAAAACGACGCATACGCTGTTGACGAATCTTCGCCATTGGTACAACACCATCAATTGCAATATATACATTTTCTGAACCAGCACCTTTGATTACTCGAATAGTATAACGCACAATATCATCATATAACCGTTGTATCCATCTATCTCTTTCAATTGACTCTTCACGCGGATATTCGGCACGTTTCTTATCGCGCAATACATGATAAATTAGGCAATTATAATCCATTAGTAACCATTGTGAACCTGTTGCAACAAGTGTACCTGGTTTTGTTTTATATAACAATCCACCAACACTTCCAACTAATTTACGATAATATGAAGGAATACCCATTATAAATACGGATTAATATGTACTTATCTCAATAAACTAATGTCTTTAATATTTAAGTTAATAAAATGGATGATACTTTTAAACAGATTACAGCGATAGTTAAGGAAACAATTATACCTGTAATTGGTGAATCAGCACGTATTGCCCCCGATGCATTGTTATATGGCACAGGTATCCTGTCATTTTTAACCCAATCATATCCTCTTGCAGTACTCCTTTTAGCAATTCTTGAAATTACTCTCGGATTCCGTATAATTAATACAATTATAAAAGCCATACGTCCTGATTTAGTTGCAACCATACCATCATGTAGACAAGGATTTCCAGAAACAGGTAGTCTTGCAGCATTAGCAGGTGCCACAGTATTTGGTGCAGGTGGAGCAGCTAGCGTCCCTCATTTCACAGTTTCACTTCTTACAGGTATTGCAGTATATCTTATTGTATCTATGTGGTCAAAAATAGATACTCTATCTGCTCTTGGTGAAAGTTGGGAAGCACGTATACCTACATCATTATCCCTTACAATTGTCATATTATCTACATTCATATTCGGTCTATTCACATATGGTTGCTTAACAATGGGCAATCTATTATTATCATTGGGTTCTGGAGCAATTCTAGGTGGATTATCATTTCTATTACATGATACAATTTTCACACCTGATGCAACTAATTTTCATGGCCTTCCATTGCTATTAAATAAATTCAGTGCAGGTGAACCTGTGTATGTATGTTCCAAATAATTTGGTTAGCCCATCTATAATAGCTAACAAGAGTAAGATAATATGAGTGGTACAGCATTTCCTTCAATCATTCTAGGAATTAAACAATTCTTTTTAAATGGATTCCGTGCATTTCCGCTAGTATTAGGTGTAACTGCATTTATTCTTGCATTCTTTCAAACCAACATTGCTTTTATTCTATTATTTACAGCAATCGCATTTACTGTTCCATTAGCAACTATTCTACTAAATCTAGTACTTGAATTTATCATAACAAAAACATCAATACCTACACACTTGTGGCAAATTCCGGTTACAGCAGCATGTACTATTGTGGGCAGTGGTGGTTTAACTGCAGCACCTACTAGTATATTTGCTCTTCCTACATTCTGGTTATCATCTGTTGTCTTCTTTTTCTCATATCTTGCAATTAATGGAATAAGTCTATACAATCGTGATAGTGAACCAACTGCAGATGAATCAAAAGTGTCCGCTAGAAAAATGCAGGCATTAATGGGAGCTATATTAGCCATTATAACTGGATTAGCATTCATTATTATTCGTGTTACTGTTACAGGTTGTGAATCAGTAATAGGAATTGTTACTGCACTTCTAACAATGACACCTCTTGCATATGGATGGTATAGATTAGCAGCAGCATGTGGTGCAGACCGTTTAGTTGATTTATTTGGAATTGCTAATGGACTATTACCAATGTCTGCTAAATCATCCACGCCATATGTATGTGTTAAAGATGTCGATCCTACTCTATAACGAGTCCTGTTGAAAACAGGGACTAGAATAGGTTATAGATGTGGTAAAAACTAACATATCTAACTATAACCAACCAATTGTAGATAACTTTACTAGTTGTTGCAACACACTACGAAATTTATAGGCGTTATCAGAATATATTATATGCTGAGTCACTGCAGTAGAGAGTGTACGTAATAATATGGGTAGTTCATCCTTTGTTTGTTTTCTCTGTTCATCCGTTGAGTATTTTGTTAAAAGTGATTCGAGTTCATAAAACCCTGTAGGCGATTCTTTCGTTTTATTTGCATTATTATGAAAATCCCAAAAGAAATGCACAATTTCAGCTTTTAATTCATCCCCTGTAAGAGTTATCCATTTATTAACCCTTTTTTTGGATTCTGCACTTCTTAAATATTCACCTGCATGTGTCTGACATATTTTACAAGGCAATGCATATGGAAGTATCTTTGTTAATGCTATGAAAAGTCGGGTTTCATTCTTATCAGATACAGGTGTCTTTCCAATTCTTAAACTCGCTGTATGAATAATGTTCCAAATCATTGGTCCCCACTCAGTTGGAGTAGATGCTATCCTATTTGACATTATTTTACTTACTTATAAATTTGATTCTTATTCATTATAATATACACAACATATACTACAATGAGTAATCAAACACAATTTAATAATTATTCTGTACCACGTCTTCTATGGGAAAATTTAGAAGCGGTTTTCAATAATGAAGCACGTAAATATCTTCGTGACCTAGCAAACTGTTTAGAAGTACCATATGATGATTTGGCCGCTAAAGTATTTCCTAAACGTTCTGCTGTAAAAGTATATCTTCAAGACTCACCTGCCGATTCTGAAGACCTCGCATGTCGTGCATTCATTGAATCTGGCGCAATTGCCGCACGATGCAGGCAACCTGTATCAATTGGTACTCAATTCTGCTGTCATCATCAAATATATCGCCCTGATATTAATCGTTCTATTGAAGGCATTAAAAAACTATATCGCCTTCAAGATTCTCCAGAACATCCTACTTTATGGTATGATGATAATGGAGTCGTCTACAATGCTGATTTACAAGTAAAGGGTCATTATTCCACAAATACTGGTGTTCTCAAATTATTTAAGACCATGTGATTTCATTTGGTCAGCTACAGACCATTCATCTGGTATATCATCTATAAATATTTCACCATGCATCCTCTGATACATTTCATCCTCATCTTCATCCATAATTTCCATTGGATTCTTAATTATAATAAACTCCATATTTTTCTCTGTAAAGACTCTATCATAATATGGACAACCAATTAATTTTTTCATAGTTAATCCATATAATTCCCTCAAATCACTTCGCGTTCTCCGTAACTCATATGGCATTATATATATCCTCCTCTTTCTCCTTCCTGTCATCTTAATCCATTGCTCCAATTGCGGTACATATTCTTCTAGTAATTTTCCATTATTTATAATTGATACTGTTGAACCGCTGAAGTTAATATATTGTATATAGGAGGTTATATCAATATTCATTAAATCAAACCATTCCTTTCCATCATTAGTCAGCCATTCATATAATTGCATATCATATTGCCATGGCATTGATTGCATTCCATTATATTTAACTGCACTGCATCCATATAGTTTATATAGATTACATAGGTCTATAAGAAGCCAGAGTCCACCTTCTACTGTAAAATTGCCACACTGGAATATAAATGCATTAAGCCATTCTATAGATGGAGCTGAAACTCGATGTGTATGAATGTCCATTAAGACTTCCAATAAATCATCATACATTTCTGAGTCACATAGCTCAAGTAACCAAAAGGCAGCTTGCTCAACATTACATTTATATATTGCATCCTTCAATGCAGAACATACCTCGCCTTGAATATAGAAATGTCTAGTATATAATTGTGGATATTCAATAATTGTTTGGCTTTTAGAATAAGAATGTATGGGTTCCTTACTAGACACTGTACACGCTTTTGCAAAATATGCAGTAATTTTCTCCATTTTATATTGTATGATGTATTTCTTTGTGTATTTTATAGAATCAATTTTACATCATATTTTATAAACATGGCATCAATGATACGACGTGCATCAGCCGCTACAAATGAAGTCCATCCACGCATATATGTTGGTAATTTCAAAGCATCTCAAGATATTCAATGGCTCCGTGAAAATAAGATAACCGTTATTGTTAATTGCACAAAGGACCTCAAATTCTCGCCTGAAA
>Ga0247722_10001306_pt1 | contig 13926 bp, 32 predicted proteins | sample MSEWelMarce3H_FC_FD_189094 | JGI IMG/M metagenome (GOLD analysis project Ga0247722, IMG submission 189094) | Subsurface sediment microbial communities from gas well in West Virginia, United States - MSEEL Well Study Marcellus 3H_FC | ecosystem: Environmental > Terrestrial > Deep subsurface >... | reverse complement strand
TACAACCGATTACTTGAATTTTATCGCTCTAATAAGTAATTGATTATCAACTAAAAGTAAAAAAGAATGTAAAATAAATTACACTTATTGTGTTTATATGTAATTAATATTGTATATTTGTAAGACAAAAACAAACAAAAATTAAATAATTATGATTGAAGTAGTAGTAGGTTATTTCTTAATGCGATTATGTATGAAGATTGACGAAGTGATTAAGTATGAAATGAAAGTTAAAAAGAACTTAGAAAACGGAAAGAAGTTGTTTATTGACGACCGCCCTAAATATGTGAACGTATGAAAGAATACTTTGATATAAGCATACCAATTATCTACGAATGGAAAATGATGCGTAGAGTTGCTATAAATCGCTTACAAGCCACAGGAATGAGTTTAAAAGACATTTCAGAGGTGTTGGGAATGAGTTATAAAAACACTTGGCAACAATCAAACAAACACATAGACAAAGAAATTGACTCAATGTTTAACTTTTACTTATCGAAAGGTAGATACCCAATAAGAGAAGGTAACCGCACAATTTGGAAACGATGCAAATAAGAATAATAAAATGCGAAGACAAAACTAAATGGTATAACGATTTAGTAGGCTTAGAGTTTGAAGCTAAAAAAATAGATACGCACGGAAGGGCAGTTTTAATATCAACATCTAACAAGTTATTAATAAATAAAGGGGATTTTGAAAAGACTTCTTTCACTTATACCTACAAAAAAGAAACGTACACACAAGATGAAAAGATGGTAATTTTCGATATGTTGGCAAATGGTTACACGGTTGCAGACATAAGCGAGAAATTCGATTTAAAGCTGGCTTATTGCTATCTTTTACGTGAGGAATGGAACAAGTTAAAAGGTGTACATTTAGGTGCTAAGAATGAGCCTTATTACACGGATGAAAACGAAGCAATGCAGGACTTTAGATGTACTTATGAAGACCTTTCACCAATAGAAAAAAAAATGTATGATGGATTGTAGATTAAAAATAATTAGAGCAGTTAATTACTGCGACATGAAAAGAGAAGAATTGCTTAAAGAAGCAATAGAAAAAAGAGTAACGATTGGTGAAATTTACGTTGAACGATTAAAACAAATAGAAGATGAAAAAAGAAGAAATGAAAGCCATTAAAATGGTGTTAGGTGTTTATCTATTTTACGCAGCACTTGTATTGATGTTTGTTTTACCATTATACATATTAGTAGGATGCCTTTAAAGAGATGTTTTACTTGCAAGAAAAATTACCCTCTGATAATGTACCACATAAATAATTCAAAGTACCAACGTGAAGCAGATAAAGGGGTTGTAATCGAATGCAGAATATGTGGTTATAAGAGAGCTAAAAAGTTCGGCGGTTTAATGGCACGAATAGAGGGAAAATTTACCTTTGTAGAAATGAGTAAAAAAGAAAGAATAATTAATTTTTTTAAGAAATGAAAGTAAAAGTAGGAAAACATGAGATACAAGTACAAGACAACTTGTTTGCTCAAAAAAAGGTTATGAATGCATATATTATGATGCAGATAGCTTTTGATGAAATAGAATGTTTAACCGATACAACACTCTTTAAAATGCAAAATAAGACACGTATAGTTAACACGTTGAGTTGGTTAGAAGGTGTTTGCACTGAAATGACAGGTGTTATGAACATTGAGGAAAATGCAGGTTTAACAAAGTCAGTTGACTCAGTTAGGGAGTTGCTTAGAGCATTTGAAATTAGTTATGACAAAAAATTAGAAGAATATGAAAGAGGAATACAAGAAGTTTGAGGATATTTACTCAATTAGTAACTTTGGCAACGTAAAGAATAGGACGACAAGACGTATTTTAAAGCCATTTGCGAAAGATAGAAAGGTTGTTGTAGGTATTTACTTGCCGAACGGAAAACAAAAGCAAATAGGAGTAGCTTTACAAGTGGCTAAAAGTTTTGTAGATCCAAAAGTAAAAAAAGTAGTTAGAATAGATAAGGATAAGTTTAATAATAGAGTTGATAATTTAAAAATTTACGTATGAAAATAGGGGATAAATTATTGTTATTGGAGTTAGGAATAGACTACATGACTAAGGGAAAAATTTACACAATTAAAAGAACTGAAACGTTCGGAACGTCAAGGTATTTCAGTGTAACAACAGATAACAATTTTGTGTGTTATTTTAACGAGAGCGAAATAGGTAAAAAATTTAAAGATTTAAGCAATGGTTAATTTAGGACAAAGGTTAAAAGGTTGCCACACATCTGAAAACATAGGAGTGATTAAAGATGTAATCTACAAGGTAAAACAAGTTAATCGAGATGAATTACAATTCAGAGTAGAAGGTCTTACCCATTGGTTTGATTTCAGCGATGTACCTGGTGTTTGGTTTGACGAGGTTAAAGAATATGACTTTATAAATCCTAATCACTACAAACAAGGCAGTAAGGAAGTGATTGAAATGATGGAGCTTATTTGGGGAAAAGAGAGCTTAGGTGTTTACTGCGAAATGAATGCATTTAAATACAGAATGAGATTAGGATTAAAGCCTGAGCAATCCGTTGAGAGAGATTTAGAGAAGGCAAATTGGTATGAAACGAAAGCAAAAGAATTAAGAGGATGAACAAATATAAATTTACAGCAATTGTTAGGGATTGTTTAACATATCCAAAGAATTTGTTTGATTTATTTGATATGTTTTTTGAACCAAAAGAAAAAGATTTTTATACAGTTGAAAAAGTTGGTCAAATGAATTATGAAATAGTTTTTGAGATTTATGGTGAAGAGCAAAGAGATAATATAAAAAGATTATTAAATAAAACAGGTTTAAGATATGAAGAAAGTATTTATACCAGCTTATAATGATTGGTTTGTAATCATTAAACAAAGTGGTAACTTGGCATTAATTCAATTTCACAATAAACAAATAACATTTAACATTTTAGGTTTAGAAATAAATGAAGATAACGGCTAAGAAAATAATCAGAGAACTTGAAAAGAAAGGGTATAATAAAGTATATTTAGTAAAGTCAGTTGATGAACATTTAATAACAGACGTTCGAGATATAATCGACGAAATTTTAAAACAACATAAAAACATCAGTATAAAATGAAAAAATTAGTATTAGTATTAGGATTAGCAACGTTATTTAGTTGCGAGAAAGAAAATCAAACTTGTGGAACAATCATTGATGACAATGTATATGACTATTCAATCACTATCCGTAAACGTGGTGGAAGAGTTGAAACACACGTGCTATATCCGGGTGACTGGATGAACGCTCACATAGGTCAAGAAATTTGTATTAATAAATAAAAAATAGTTTTTAAACAGGAAACCTACTCAATGAGTGGGTTTTTTTGTGTTTGGTATAGGGATGTATAAGATAGGTATAAGGTAAAATTATTTGTAACTATCTAAAAATGAACAAGGTTAGGGGTATAGGGTAAAAAAGGAACTACTTTGATATTCCTACAAAAGAAAAAATAAAATAAATATTGTTATATATATATTTATTAATTTATTAAATATTAGTAATTCTATCTTATATCCCTATACCAAAGTCTGTAAGCCAACAACAGCAAGGGATTGAAGGTATAAGGTAAAAAAAATTCTATCCTATACCTATCTTATATCCCTATACCAAGAAATTTTATTATATTTGTACCGATAACTTAATTTTTATAATATGAAAAAAATGATTTTAGCGAACTTAAAAGAGTTCTTTGAACAAGGTACATTTAAACCTTTCAACACGTTAGCAGAATTAGAACATTTTGTTTTAGAATCTAACAACCTCATCCCCGAAATAACAATTGATAATTGTATTTTCACTCTCAAAGGAATGAAAAACAACGAAGATGAACAAGTTATAATTTACAATTTTAACAAATAGTAATTATGATTAGTTATTGGAAGTCTGTAAAGTCTGTTAAAGACTCTACGGAAGAAACAACTATTGATGTTTTCATTGATAGAGTTAAAAACGGATATTGGCGTGAAATGATAGCACCAATTAGAGCTGAAAAAGACAAGGAAAAACAAAAACTTTTAAAGGATAAACTTCCAGCTGTTACAATTGCAGGTACTTTTAAAGAAAGAAATGAAAAATCTTTATTAGCTCACAGCGGTTTTATGTGTGTAGATATTGATAATTTTTCTGATAACACAGCCTTAATTAATGACCCTTACACATATTGCTGTATGAAGTCAGTAGGTGGCAATGGTTTTGCTGTAATAGTTAAAGTAAATCATGAAAAACATAAGGATAGTTATAGATGGATTGAAAAGTATTATCTAACTAAATATGGAGTATTAGTAGATTCAGCACCGAAAAACACAGCAAGCGCGCGCTTTATTACATTTGATGAAAATTTATATATAAATACAAAATCAAAGAAAGCTCAATCATTAATTGAAAAACCATTAAAACCAAAATCATTAGCTATAATCGTTCCAAGTAATGAGATAGGTGAATTAGTTGACCAGGTACATACAAATGTATTAGAAGATTATAATGATTGGCTTTGTTTTGGCTTATCTTGTGTAGAAACTTTCCAAGAAGAAGGTAGAGTTTATTTTCATAAAATGAGTAGCTTATCTTTAAAGTATGACGCTAACATTTGTGATAAAAACTACGACTATTTATTAAAAAGAAAAGGTCAAGGAATAACAGCAGGAACTTTTTATTACTATCTAAAACAAGCAGGTGCAGATATTTCTAAATATTCAGCAAATAAAGTTGTAAATGAAATAGCTTTAAATAAACGTATAGGTATTTCTAAAAGTGAATCAGCAATTGAGCTTTCTAAGAAAGAAAATTTATCAATAGAAGAAGCAAAAGAATTAGTTGAAGAAATATATGATAGAAATGATATTGATGTTAGGCATCAAACAGGTACAGAAAATATAATTATAAACGTATCTAATTTCATTTTTAAGAAACACCAACTAAAAAAGAATACCATTACACACAAATACGAAATAGATGGTAAAGAAATGCAGAAAGAACATTTTAACTCTTTGTATTTAAAAGCTCGTATGACTTTTGATGATAACGCTGTTACATATGATTTAATCGAACGTATCATTATGTCCGAAGCTACGTTGGAATTCAATCCTATACAGCAGTATATTGAATCTAATAAGCATAGAAATACAACAGGGAATGTAGATAAGATGGTTGAAACTATTTTAAGTAGAAGTTCAATGAAAAAGACCTGGATAAAAAAATGGTTGATTTCAATAGTTGCCTGTTATGATGGTCATCCTGTACGTTCCGTTTTATGTTTAACAGGTGGTCAAAATACAGGTAAAACAGAATGGTTTAGAAGATTGCTACCGGCAGGATTACAGAAGTATTACGCTGAATCAAATATGGATAAAGGAAAAGATGATGAACTTTTGATGTGTGAAAAGCTAATTGTTTTGGATGATGAAATGGGGGGTAAATCAAAACAAGATGAAAAAAGATTTAAAGAGCTTACTTCAAAAAACTTCTTTTCACTTCGCGCGCCTTATGGAAGACACAATGAAGATTTTAAAAGACTTGCATTGTTATGTGGCACAACAAATGATAAGGCAGTAATTAATGACCCAACAGGTAACACACGTATTTTACCAATTGAAGTAGATACAATAAACCACGACTTATATAATTCTATTGATAAAGATGAATTATTTATGGAGCTATACAGAATGTACACAACAGGGGTGCAATGGCAATTAGATAAAGACGAGATTCAAATATTGATGGAAGTATCATCTGAGTTTGAAACTATACCTTTTGAAAAGGAATTAATACTTAGATTCTTTGAAGTTCCAAATGATGATGAAGGATTTATTTTAATGACAGCAACAGGCATAAAAGATGTTATTGAAACTAATTCAAAACAAAAAATACTTTCAATGAAAAACTTTGGCACTATGTTAAAGAAAATCTTTGGTGACCAGGTGCAAAAAAAAGATGGTTGGAAGTATAAGGTAAAAGAAAAATATGGACTTAAAGACGAAACAAAGTCATGGATAGATTAAATTTAAGAGATTACCAAGAAAAATATATTTCTGAATTAAGAAGTAGTTTTTATAAAGGTAATAGAAGAGTGATTTTATGTGCGCCTACGGGCGCAGGTAAAACCATAATGTTTTCTTATATGACTAAAAGCGGTCATTTAAAAGGCAATAAAGTATTAATACTTACGGATAGAAAAGAATTATTCTCGCAGTCAGATAGCGTATTATGTAGAATGGGTTTAACACCTCAATTAATTGCGCCTGGTGAAAATATAGATTTAAATGAAAATTTATATGTAGGAATGATTCAGACCATTATGCGTAGGATTGATTCACTAAAAGAATGGATTAATACATTAGACTTAATCATTATTGATGAAGCTCATAAATCAATATTTGATAACTTATTTAAGTATGTAAACGAGAAGACTTTTGTAATAGGAGCAACAGCAACACCATTTAGAGATGGTAAACAGCGTGCTTTATCTGAATTTTACACCGATATAATTCAAGTTATAGATACACCTGAATTAATTAACAAAGGTAATTTATCAAAACCCATTTCTTATGGCGTTAAAATAGACCTTAAAGGCGTTAAAACGAAAGGCGGTGATTATGATGAAAAAAGTTTAGCTAATAAATATTCTGAAATTAAATTATTTCACGGAGTTTATGACAATTATCAAAGATTAACACCTGGTAAAAAAGCTATTATTTTTTGCCCTAATATAGATTCATCAAAAGAATTAGTTGAGTCATTTAATGAAAAAGGATTACAAGCAATGCACGTTGATTGTTATATGAATAATCGAGATGAAATAATTGAATGGTTTGAAAATACACCAGGTGCAATTTTATCTAATTATGGAATACTTACAACAGGTTTTGATTGTCCGACAATAGAAGTAGTAATATTATATAGAGCAACAAAGTCTTTGCCTTTATTCCTTCAAATGGTTGGTCGTGGTTCACGTGTAACAAGTTTAAAGAATAACTTTACAATATTAGATTTTGGCAATAATATTAGACAGCATAATTATTGGGAAGAACCGAGAAAATGGTCATTAGATAAAAAAGAAAAGAAAGAAGGTGCAGCACCTATTAAAGAATGTGTTTGCGGTTATTTGCTTTACGCTTCCATTATGGAATGTCCTGAATGTAATCATATATTTGAAAAAAGTGAACAAGAAAAGGATAAAGATATTGTTGTTGAGCTTCAAGAACTTTCAAAAACAAAACTAAAAAATAGAATAGAAAAGGCAGATTTTAAAGAATTAGAACTTATTGCTATTGCAAAAGGGTATTCAAAGAATTGGATATTTCACCAATTGAAAACAGAAAGTGATTTTATTGAGTATGGAAAGTATAAAGGTTTTAAGCCTGGATGGGCGCAAATGCAAATATTAAAAAGAATAGTATGAAGAGCGAAGACAAAATACAACAAGAAATGGTAATGTGGTATAGAAACACTTATTGTTTAAAACATCACAATCCAAGAAATATAATTTTCAGCGTTCCAAATGATTCAAAGAATGCAGTTGAACAAATGAGAAAAATTAATACAGGCTTATATGCAGGCGTTTCAGATTTGATAGCTATACATTTTGGTAAAGTTATTTTTATTGAAGTAAAAACCGAAACAGGTAAACAAAGTGACAAACAAAAAGACTTTCAACAGCTAATTGAAGCACAAGGATTCAAGTATTATGTTGTACGTTCACTCGATGAATTAAAATTATTATTAAAATAAATTACATTTAGTTTGTATAAGTGTAATTATATTGTATCTTTGTAGAAATTAATATTAAAAGTTATGGGATATTATAATTCAATTCAAGAAGCTAAATCTTTTTTAATAAGTTTTGGGTTTGAAATTTCAGCTAATGTTTATGGTGAAATTGAATACTTAAACAAAAAAGGTGATAAATTGACAATGCGTAAGTATAAAGATGGTACTTGCAAAATTTGGTAATAAAAAATAAAACAATTAATAATCTAAAACAAAAAGTTATGAAAATTTATCAGAAGTTATTAGAAGCAAAAAAGAGCTTCAGTAAAATCCACAAGAATGCAAAAAATCCACACTATAAATCGAGTTATACAGATTTAAGTGCATTACTAGAGGCTATTGAACCAACGCTATTAGATAATGGCTTATTGATACTACAACCTGTTTTAAATGGTAAGGTAATAACGCAGATAATTGACGTTGAGAGTGGGGAAAAAATAGAATCAATAATTGAATTGGATGGTAATCTTAATCCACAACAGAGAGGTAGTCAAATAACATATTACAGACGCTATAGTTTACAGAGTTTATTATCGTTAAGTTCAGAAGATGACGATGCAAATAATGCTAGTAAAAACATTAAACCTAAAAACCCTACTTTGTCAGAGAAAGCATTTGAACAATTAGTAGAGCGTGTATTAAATGGAGAAACAGAATTGATTGAAAAGGTTAAACAAAGCTATGAATTGACTGGAAAACAAAGTGTTGAGTTAGATGAAATAATAAAAAATAATTAGTATATTTGTATACGAGGATAGGATGGATTGATCCCCATTTGAAAGGCTTTGCGTTTTGCTTTCCTCGTTTCTTTAAAACGCACTTAATTTAAAACGTATAAAAAATGCAAGAAATCTTTAAAGGTGTTGTTGGGTATGAGGGATTGTATGCTATCAGTAATGTTGGCAATGTTATTAATTTAAAAACAAAAAAAATAATAAAGCCACAAAAAAACAATGTTGGGTATTACCATGTAGTACTGTATAACAAAGGAATTAAGAGAACAATTTTAGTTCATAAATTAATAGCAATAACTTTTTTAAATCACATTCCTTGCGGTCATAAATTAATTATTGATCATATCAATGGTGTAAGAAGTGATAATCGTTTAGAGAACTTGCAGTTAATTACTCAAAGAGAAAATGTATGTAAAGCAAACGTAACTGGTAAAAGTATATATAAAGGTGTTTATTGGAATACTGGTGTAAATAAGTGGGTTAGTCAAATACATTATTTAGGTAAAAGATTGCATTTAGGTTGTTTTACAGATGAATATGATGCACATACAGCATATCAAAATAAATTAAAAGAAGTGTTAGGATGAGAAACGAAGATATATACCACGAAGTAAGCGAACAAGAACAGGCACATTTAGAGTGTGCCTTGTTAGAAGAAATACTAATCAATTTAAATAAATAGTTATGCAAGAAGAATTAATGAGTGTAAGGTTGATTGATAGGTTTATCAGTATGACAAAAACAGGAGCGTGGAGTGGTAGAGGTATAGATTTTGAAACCTTACTAAATATGCTAAATTCAATTAAAGAAGTAATAATAGAAGAAAATCAAAAATAATATGGAAAAGAGTTTATACGTAATCAAAGAGGAATATTTAGATTTAATTTCACAGGTTGAACAAGCAGAAGGTGAACTAACACTTGAGTTAGAAAGTGCTTTAACAATTAATAAAGCAGAGTTAGAAGTAAAATCGATAGCTTATGTAGAAGTCATTAAGCAAAGAGAGTCTTTTAATGCTCGAATAGATGAAGAAATTAAGCGCTTACAAGCCATTAAGAAAGCAAATGATAATCTTGTATTAAGACTTAAAAACAATCTTTTAAATGCGGTCAATATGTTTGGTAATTTTGAAGCTGGATTTTTAAAACTAAGTACAAGAAAATCTAAATCAGTAGAAGTAACGATTGATACAAACGATTTACCGAAAGAATTTAAAAGCATTAAGGTAACGGAAGCTCCTGATAAGACTGCGATAAAGAAAGCAATCGAAAGCGGTCAAGAAGTAGAAGGTTGTCGATTAGTAGAAAATATTAATTTAGCAATAAAATGAAAAAAACAATAATTATAAAAGGTCAAGTATATGGTGAAAATTATACTATTTACAGAGACAAAAAACAAATCTTAGAACACTATGAATACTATAAACTAAAACAAGGCTCTTTAAATTTGTTAGGTTATTTGCGAGACCAAAAGATGTTGTTTGAACGTGAGCATAAAGCTAAAATTGACCGACAAAAATATAAGGAAAAATTAACCAAAACATTATTTGAATTAAAAGACGAATTTAACTATATGTCAGACAAAGACGTATATAATGTAACTCGAAAAGTAGTAAGCGAAATATTAAATTATCAATAAAATGAAAGAAACTAAAATAAAAGCGGTGTTAGAACACTTGAAAACAAAAGGTAACATTTCACCTTTGGAAGCAATCCACCAATATAACGCAACTCGATTGAGTAGTATTATCTTTGACTTAAAAAGAAAAGGATATAACATACATACTATTATTGAGGAATACAAAGGCAGTAGATTCGCACGATATTTTTTAACAAAAGAATTATGAAAGTAGCAATAGGAATAATGTGTATTTGGTGTTTAAGCTCGTTTTACGAAAGTACATGGTATAACTTAGAAGGTAACATAACAAAAAGCGGTGAGGTCTTTAAAAGCAATAAAATGACCGCAGCAAGTAATAAGTTCCCAATAGGTGCAATACTTAAAGTAACTAACAAGGACAACAAGAAATCTGTTATAGTTCGAATAAACGACACAGGGAAAATGCCAAACCACGTAATCGACCTTAGTAAAGGTGCATTTAGTAAGATAGCTAACTTAGAGGAAGGCAGGATAAATGTTAAAGTAAATATAATAAAATGGAAAAATTAATCTTAGAATGGGCAGACAAAAGAAGGCTGTTAAAGTATGATAACCGCTTTCAACAATTTCTTAAGTTTTCAGAAGAACAAGGTGAACTTGCGAAAGCTATGTTAGAAAACGATAAGACCGAAATAAAAGATGCATTAGGTGATTGTGTGATAACATTGGTTATATTAGCAGCACAATTAGGGTACTCATTAGAAGCGTGTACCGAGATAGCATATAACGAAATTAAAAACAGAAAAGGTGAAACAAAGAATGGAACGTTTATACGTGAAAAGTAGAAAATCTAAGGCAGAACTTTTGTACCTTAGACATAAATTGAGAGGTGGTAAATGTACCTTTAGAGCTTTAAAAAATAAACTTAAAAACCAAAAAAATGACGACAACAACTGAAACAATTAAAGAAAAACTTCAACGTCAAATTGACGAAATGAAAGCACAATTATCTGGAAATCTCTTTGACGATATGGAACTACACAACCAAATCTATGAATTGAAAAAGTTAATCAATCCAGAGATAGTAAATAACCCTCAATCAGACCTTGACGAATGCGAAGCCTGCGGTAGTTAATAGCTTATAACGTTTTGCGTATATGAGTATGTATTTAAAATTTAAGCGATGAGATATTACATTTATGTTTATTGGCAACAAGGAAATATTGGTGCTAAACAGGTTGATACATTAGAACAACAACCGAAAGATGGTTTTGAAACCGAAAAAGATGCAGAAGAATATTTACTTAACCTTATTGAAAAAAGGGAAGGATATTATTTTGAAAGGGAATGGTATAAGTTTACTATTTTGAAAACTTGGAACTCTAAGAGTGCGTTGGATAAATTTTAAATATTACTTATATACGCTGTTATGGCATCGTTTTAATGTGCCATAACTACCATATAAGCGCACGTTTTAATGGCGCTTATGAAATGTTATAAGCATTAAAAATAAAGTAATTAATAATCTAAAATAAAACAATCATGAGTGCAATTATCAGTTTATCAATCGATGTAACGAAAATCGACAAAACAAAATTAGTAGATGGAAAGTATTTAAATACTCAAATCTTCATCAATGACGAAACAAAGTATGGTAACAATGTTTCAATGGCTTATAGTCAATCAAAAGAAGAAAGAGATAGCAAAGCGAAAAAAGAATACTTTGCGAATGGCAAGGTCGTATGGACTGACAACGTGATTAAAGTAGCTGAGAAAGAAGATAAACCAGCACAAGAAACAAAACAAGTTGTTGATGATTTACCATTTTAATTATTATATTTGTAAGCCAAGTTAAAAAAAAGGGAGTAGTCGGTTAATCGTAACGTTGCTCCCTTATTAATTCAAATCAAATGACAAATCAAATAATAATTTACTCATTCGTAATTATCCTACTTCACCAAGAACTTAATATAGGTTACTACTTGCGTAAGTGGACAGGACAACGAATAAGTAAACCAATTAAAGTATTAGATTGCCTACCTTGTTTCTCCTTTTGGATTACATTAATAGGCACATTATTAACAACACAAAACTACCTTGTACCAATGGTGGTTTTTTTAATTTTCAAAATTTATGATTCTATCAAAACAGGCTTTTGATTCTTTCGAGAAAGTAAAGCAAACGATAATTGACCGCAAGGTAAAAACTACGGATAGCGAGATGCTACTTCTAAACGAAGTGTATGCAGAAATAACAGGCAAACCGATAAACAAAGGATGCACAGGATGTATGATAACAGTGTACCAAATCCTTAATAATTGGTTAGATCAATTCTATGCAAAGCAACCGAAAGAAGTAGTAGTAAAGAAAACACGAGTACGTAAACCAAAAGCGTAAGGTTATGAATGCTAAATCAAACGACTTCATACAATCAATAGAGAAACACGCAGATGTATATATAAGTGAATGCTTATCAAACACGAAAGAAGTAGTATCAGGAAGCGGTAAAGTAATAGAGGTTAGAGATAGGCATATTCCTACGATTGAATACTTTTTAAATATATGGTTGCCATTATTGAAACTCGATACAATGGCAAAGTCTACGTTTTACGAATGGTTAAAGTCAGAAGATGAAACTAAATCGAACACTATAAAAAGTATTAACGATAAATTTAAGGCTTTAGCAACCGATATAGTAGCGAATGAAGGTAAAGGTATATTCTATGCTAAAAATCGTTTAGGAATGCACGATAAACAACATATTGAGAATAAGAATGTAGAAAAATTCGACTTCGATGTCAACGATTAAAGGTTACAAGCCACACGAAAAACAATTACTTATTCATAACTCAATCAACAAAGAGAGTTACAAATACTATATTCTAAACATAGGTAGGCAGTTTGGTAAAACAATGTTAGGTATTAATCAAATGCTTTACTGGGCTATAAATCATAAAGGTTGCTCTATTGCGTGGGTAACACCTATCTACAAGCAAGGAAAGAAAGTGTTTGATGAGTTGGAAGCAGTTACCAAAAATAGTGGCTTATTTGAATACAATCGAAGTGATTTAACAATAAGTGGCTTTGGATCAAAAATTCAGTTTTTTAGTGGTGAACGTCCTGACAACATTCGAGGGAATACATTTGACTATCTAATAATAGATGAAACAGCATTTACACGTTCGGAATTATGGAGCGAAGTATTAAGTGCAACAGTCTTAGTTAAGGGTAAGAAGGTAATATTTATCTCAACACCGAAAGGGAAAAATCACTTCTACCAATTATCAATGCAGCATAACTACGATGAGAGATACAAGTACTTTCAGTTTACAAGTTATGACAATCCTATGATTGATAAGGCTGATTTGGATGAGCGTAAAAGAAGTTTACCTGATCACATATTTAGACAAGAATATTTAGCAGAATTTATAGACAATGCAAGCGGTTTATTTAAACACGTTGATCAAGCTATCAAACAACCTACTGAGAATAATACTCAACTTTATGCTGGTTTAGATATAGGTAGAGCAGACGATTACACGGTACTTTCAATAGTCAACAAATACAATCAAATGATTTACGTTGAGAGATGGAGACATGACGAATGGAATACTATCATTGATAAGGTAGCAAACAAAATTAAAGAGTATAGAGCTCAAACATTTGTAGAGGTGAATAACCAAGGGGATGTATTCTTTGAGATGCTGCAAAATAAGTGTTATGAATATGTACATCCATTTGTCACAAGTGTTTCAACTAAACCAATAATGATTGAAGATTTAGCTGTATTATTTGAGAGTAAAGAAATAA
>Ga0247722_10001305_pt1 | contig 13930 bp, 7 predicted proteins | sample MSEWelMarce3H_FC_FD_189094 | JGI IMG/M metagenome (GOLD analysis project Ga0247722, IMG submission 189094) | Subsurface sediment microbial communities from gas well in West Virginia, United States - MSEEL Well Study Marcellus 3H_FC | ecosystem: Environmental > Terrestrial > Deep subsurface >... | reverse complement strand
ATAAAAACCAAAGCCATCGTTTTATCATCTTTAAAATACCAAGAAAAAGGACTCATAGCCAAATGCTATACCCAACAAGATGGTGTAAAAACCTATTTTATTCCCAATGCTTTTTCATCCAAAAAATCAAACCAAAAAATAGCCTATTTTCAGCCTCTAACAGTCCTTGAAATTGAGGCTAATCACAAAAACAAAGGTACCTTAGAGCATTTTAAAGAAATAAAAATAGCCTATCCTTATCAAACCATAAACAATGATATTTACAAAAGTACCATTGTAATTTTCCTTTCCGAAGTGCTAACCAATTGCATACAAGAAGAAGAAAAAAACGATGACTTATTCACCTTTTTAGAAACAGCATTAATTTGGCTTGACACAAACGACGAAACTCAAAATTTTCATTTACTTTTGCTCATTGAATTAACAAAATTTTTAGGATTTTACCCTGATATTTCAACTATTGACTTGCCTTTTTTTAACATAAACGAAGGGAGTTTTACGCTGTTTCAAGGATTACAATGTATGTCTGAACACCAAACTTTTTTATTCAAAAAACTACTTCTTCTCAAGTTTGACGGCAACCAAAAACAATTTTCTGGTACAGAAAGACAAATTGTGCTGCAACAACTTTTAGACTATTTTGCTATTCACCTTTCAGGTTTCAGGAAACCAAAATCACTTGATATATTGAAAGAAGTATTTGCATAAATGTTGATTTTAATATTAATTTATCAAAACCATTAAGGCATTAAGTTTCATTAAGCCACACGCATAATTTGTTAAAATTTGAGAAATTTGTGTTGAATTGACATTGCAATTGATATTGATTTTGTGACTCTCTGTGATTCCTTTGTGAAACTTCGTGAAATCCATCAAAAAACACAGTTTTTTAAAACCATTAAGGCATTACGTTTCATTAAGCCGCACGCATAATTTGTGAAAATTTGTGAAATCTGTGTTATATTAATTTTTGACTTTTAGAAACTTTGTAAAATAAACTAAACACATGTTAATAAAAATACTACATTTGTTACCGATAGCAAATGTTTACCACATTGATCGACAAACAAATAACCTTGATTAAAGATTGTATCTTCACATAGGTTACAGAAATTTACCAAAAGCGATTCTTGTTTTTTTGCTACAGCACCAAATTTTTATACCTATGAACCATTTACAACTATGAAAAAACTACTACTTACCCTAACCTTTTTATTGTATGGATTTTTTGCCAATGCGCAAACCATCTACTTTCCCGATGCCAATTTTAAAGCAAAGTTACTTGCTGCAAGCCCATCATTTCAAATTGCCAAAAACTTAAACGGTAATTATTTTAAAATAGACGCTAACAATGATGGAGAAATTCAACAAACCGAAGCATTGTCAGTTCTTGAATTTCGTGTTAACAATTCAGGTATTTTAAATTTGGAAGGCATTCAATATTTTACAAACCTTACTTTTTTTAATTGTTCTTCCAATCAATTAACTAGTTTAAATTTAAGTAGCAATACTTCTTTAATATCTTTTATTTGTACAGAAAATCAATTATCAAGTTTGGATTTAAGTAGCAATATAGCTTTAACTAATTTGGAATGTAAATTCAATCAACTAACAAGTTTGGATTTAAATAACAATACTGCTTTATCACAATTGGACTGTTCGGGCAATCAAATAACTAGTTTAGATTTAAGCAGCAATACTGCTTTGCAATTATTATATTGCCAATATAATCAATTAACGAGTTTGAATTTAAATAACAATACTGCTTTAACTTATTTGGAATGTAAACACAATCAATTAACAAGTTTGGTTTTAAGTAGCAATACTGCTTTACAAATATTATATTGTCAGTACAATCAATTAACGAGTTTAAATTTAAATAATAATGCTGCTTTGCAAATATTATATTGTCAAAATAATCAATTAACGAGTTTGAATGTGAACGGAGCTTCATCGTTATTAATTTTGGCTTGCAACAATAATGTATTAAATAGTTTAAATGTAAGTAATAATACTGTTTTAAATGAATTAAATTGTATTAGCAATCAATTAACAAGTTTAAATGTTAATGGAACAAATAATTTAAATTATTTGTTTTGCAACAACAATCAATTAATGAGTTTGGATGTTAGTAATAATACTACTTTAACTTATTTAGATTGTAGTTACAATCAATTAACAAGTTTAAATATAACAGGAACAACAGCTTTAAATTATTTGCTTTGCAATGATAATCAATTAACAACTTTAAATTTAAACACTAATATTAATTTGATTTCTGTTTTTTGTAATAACAACCAATTATCAACTTTGTATATCAAAAACAATACGTACGAAAATTTATCTTTCCACGACAATCCTAATCTAAACTACATATGCGCGGATGATGCGCAATTATTTTTAGTACAAAATCTAATAAATAGTTATGGCTATGCAACAACGTGTCAAGTAAATACTTACTGTTCTTTTATGCCAGGAGGGGTCAATTATACAATTCAAGGCACTAATAATTTGGATAATAATAACAACGGTTGTGAGGCTACGGATGGCAATTATCCCAATCAAAAGTTTAACATAACCGATGGTAGTATTTCAGGTAGTTTAATTGCAAATACATCAGGTAATTATGCTATTCCTATTCAGGCGGGCACGCATACCATTACCCCTGTTTTGGAAAATCCTAGTTATTTCAACGTTTCACCAACATCGGCAACGGTTACTTTTCCAGCAACGGCAAGTCCTGCAATACGAAATTTTTGTATTACTCCTAACGGAGTGCACCACAATGTAGAAATTACATTGTTGCCAGTAACAGTGGCGCGTCCAGGGTTTGATGCAACGTACAAATTGGTGTATAAAAATACAGGTAATCAAGTTGAAAGCGGTTCGGTAACGTTTTCATATTCCAACCAAGATGCTTTTGATGTTGTATCTGTAACGCCAAGTTTTACTTCACAAAATGTGGTATCGGGTGTAAACACACTTTCGTGGAGTTATACTAATTTAGCTCCTCAAGAAACAAGAACAATTCTTGTGGTGCTCAACTTGAACGGTCCAACAGAAACTCCTGCTATAAACGGTAACGATGTATTGCCATTTACTGCTGTGGCATCAACCACATCTACCGATGAGGAACTTACAAACAACACCTCAAACATCAATCAACTCGTTGTAAACTCTTACGATCCCAACGATAAAACCTGTTTGGAAGGCAATATTATCAGCCCAGATATGGTCAACAAATATGTGCATTACCTTATTCGTTTTGAAAATACAGGTACCTATCCAGCCCAAAATGTTGTAGTAAAAGACATGATTGACGCTACCAAATTTGATATTTCGACCCTAATACCTATTGACGGTAGCCACGCTTTTGAAACCCGAATTGCAGGAAATAAAGTAGAATTTATTTTTCAAAACATTAACTTGCCGTTTGCAGACACCACCAATGATGGGTACGTAGCGTTTAAAATCAAAACCAAGCCAACCCTAGTTTTGGGCGATACGTTCAGTAATTTGGCAAACATATATTTTGATTATAATTTCCCAATTACAACCAACACCGCCACAACTACGATTCAAACACTTGGCACGCCAAACTTTGATTTTGATGCTAATTTTACCATGTATCCAAATCCTGCCAAAAACCAAATCACATTATCAGCCAAAAACGAAATAGAACTAAATTCTGTAGAAATTTACAACACCTTAGGTCAGCTTATTTTGGTAGTTGCCAACGCCGAAAACACCAGTACCATTGATGTTTCAGCATTACTTTCAGGAACCTATTTTGTAAAAATAAATACTGATAAAGGCGTTTCAAGCAGTAAATTCATTAAAGAATAAAACGATAAAATAGATTTTTTTAAATCCAAAACCCTGTTAGCATCAACGTTAACAGGGTTTTTTATTTTCAAAACCATTAAGCCACATTAAAAAACATGCTAAATCTGTGAAAATCCGTGAAATCTGTGGCAAAAAAATAATTTTTTAAACCATTAAGAAATTAAGTTTCATTAAGAAAAAAATGCCTCACAACCGTGCGACATTTTTTTCAAAAACTTTGCTACTCTGAACCTTTGCTACTCTGCAACTAAAAACTTATCTTTGCAACTTATTTCAAATTTATACTGATGAACAAGTTATTAATTGTAGGTACTGTTGCCTTTGATGCTATTGAAACTCCTTTCGGAAAAACGGACAAAATTTTGGGCGGAGCTGCAACATACATTGGGCTTTCGGCTTCACATTTCAACATACAATCAGCAATAGTTTCTGTGGTTGGTGATGATTTCCCTCAAGGACATTTGGATCTTTTGACTTCCAAAAACATTAACATTGAAGGACTTGAAATTGTAAATGGTGGTAAAACGTTTTTTTGGAGCGGTAAATACCATAACGACTTAAATACCCGCGATACACTAGCTACAGAATTGAACGTACTTGCCGATTTTAACCCAGTAGTTCCACAGAATTTTAAAAATGCCGATGTGGTTATGCTCGGAAACTTGCATCCGCTAGTTCAAAGTGGTGTTTTAAATCAGATGGAAGAAAAACCAAAATTGGTTGTGCTAGATACTATGAATTTTTGGATGGATTGTGCTTTACCTGAATTATTAGACGTAATAAAACGTGTAGATGTAATTACTATTAACGATGAAGAAGCACGTCAACTATCGGGCGAGTATTCGTTAGTTAAAGCCGCGGCTAAAATTCACCAAATGGGACCTAAATATGTAGTTATTAAAAAAGGCGAGCACGGAGCACTTTTGTTTCATAACAAAGATGTGTTTTTTGCACCAGCATTACCATTGGAAGAAGTTTTTGATCCAACTGGAGCGGGCGACACGTTTGCAGGAGGGTTTGCTGGATTTATTACACAAAGCGAAAATATTTCGTTTGAAAATATGAAAAAAGCAATCATTCACGGATCAAATTTGGCCTCTTTTTGTGTTGAAAAATTTGGAACGGAACGTATGGAAAACCTCGAAAAAACTGAGGTGCAACAGCGCTTGAAACAATTTAAAGCCTTAACACAATTTGATATCGAAATTGAATAAAAACCTATGCCTCGAATTTAAGGGGCATTTTTTTATTTAAAAATAATATACAGCCACCTATCACAAATTGTGAAGTATTCTTTTAAATAGGTGAATCAGTGGCAAAACAACAACAACACAACTAAAATACAACTACAATGAGCGACGCAATCAAACACGAATGTGGGATAGCATTTTTAAGATTAAAAAAACCGCTTGAATTTTATAAAGAAAAATACGGTTCTGCATTTTATGGGATACAAAAAATGTATCTTTTAATGGAAAAACAGCACAACAGAGGACAAGATGGCGCAGGTTTTGCATCTATCAAATTGGACGTAACTGCTGGCGAAAGATATATCAGTCGGGTACGATCAAACGATGCACAACCCATACAAGATGTTTTTGCACAAATTAATGATCGAATCAATTTTGAAATGGAGCAACATCCTGAATATGCAGATGATGTTGCACTTCAAAAAGCAAACATTCCTTATATTGGCGAATTGTTTTTAGGACACGTTCGTTACGGAACTTTTGGCAAAAACAGCATCGAAAGCGTACACCCTTTTTTACGTCAAAACAATTGGATGCACAGAAATTTAATTGTTGCCGGAAATTTTAACATGACCAATGTTACCGAACTTTTTAACAGTCTTATCGAACTTGGGCAACACCCAAAAGAAATGGCTGACACGGTAACCGTTATGGAAAAAATAGGTCATTTTTTAGACGATGAAGTAACCGATTTGTACTTGGACTGTAAAAACGAAGGTTTTAATAAAAAAGAAGCCTCGCCCGTTATTGCCGAACGTTTAAATATATCTCGAATTTTAAAAAGAGCTTCCAAAGGCTGGGACGGTGGCTATGCAATGGCAGGAATGATAGGTCATGGCGACGCTTTTGTTTTTAGAGACCCAGCCGGAATTAGACCCGCTTATTTTTATGAAGATGATGAAGTAGTAGTTGTAGCATCCGAACGACCTGTAATTCAAACGGTTTTTAATGTTGATTTTGATAAAGTACAAGAATTACAACCGGGTCATGCGTTAATTATCAAAAAGAACGGAACAGTTACCGAAGAAGAAATTATTACTCCAACAGTAAAAAAAGCTTGTTCGTTTGAACGTATTTATTTTTCAAGAGGTAGCGATGCCGAAATTTACCAAGAACGTAAAGATTTAGGTAAATTAATATTGCCAGCCGTGCTAGAAACTATAGATTCTGATACTGATAACACCGTTTTTTCATACATTCCAAATACTGCCGAAACGTCTTTTTACGGAATGGTAGAAGCGGCTCAGGATTTTTTAAATCAAAGAAAAAACCAGCATATTTTGGACAACAAAGACACGTTGACCAAAGACACGTTACAAGAACTTTTGAAAGTTAAAATCCGTACCGAAAAAATCGCGATAAAAGACGCAAAATTGCGCACATTTATTACTGATGATAGCAGCCGTGACGATTTGGTAGCTCACGTTTACGATGTTACTTACGGTGTAATTCAGCCAACTGACAACTTAGTTATAATTGACGACAGTATTGTGCGTGGTACTACGCTCAAAATGAGTATCATCAAAATGATGGATCGTTTGCATCCCAAACGTATTGTGGTTGTGTCGTCGGCACCCCAAATACGTTATCCCGATTGTTATGGAATTGACATGGCAAAACTGGAGGGGCTCGTTGCTTTTCAGGCCGCTATTGCCTTGCTTAAAGAACGAAATAGTTACCATATTGTTAATGAGGTTTACACCAAATGTAAAGCTCAAGAAAACATGAAAGATGCTGAAGTAGTAAATTTTGTAACTGAAATATATGCGCCTTTTACAGATACTGAAATTTCAGACAAAATTGCTCAATTATTAACCACAGATGAGGTTAAAGCTGAAGTAAAAATAATCTTTCAAACGGTTGAAAATTTACATATTGCTTGCCCAAAAAATCTGGGTGATTGGTATTTTACTGGCGATTATCCTACCCCTGGAGGCAATAGAGTGGTGAACCGAGCGTTCATTAATTTTTACGAAGGGAAAGACGCAAGAGCATATTAAATAGAACTTTATCATAAAAAAAGCACCGTTATATGCGGTGCTTTTTTTTTATTTTTTCATAAATTTTATATATACTTTCCGTAAAAAATAAATAAGTACAATAAGTAAACAAATCATGAAAAATTGCCATAAAAATAGTGGCAAACTAAAATCTTGGCTAATTTTTTCCATAATCTATTACTTTGCTAATTCAAATAAACGTGCGACTTCAGCCCAATTAATTACATTGAAAAAAGCTTCAATATAATCTGGACGACGGTTTTGATAGTTTAAATAATAAGCGTGTTCCCAAACATCCATGGCTAAAATTGGTGTTCCGCCACAAGCTACACCTGGCATTAACGGGTTGTCTTGATTTGGTGTTCCGCAAACTTCTAGTTTTCCGTTTTTAACGCATAACCAAGCCCATCCTGATCCAAATTGCGTAGCACCAGCTTTTGCAAAAAGAGCTTTAAACTCGGTAAACGAACCAAAATCTGCATCAATTGCAGCAGCTAAATCACCTGTTGGCAATCCACCACCATCAGCAGACATGATTGTCCAAAACAAATTGTGGTTAAAAAATCCGCCACCGTTATTTCTAACAGCACCGTTAGTTAAATCAAGATTGGAAAGGATTTCTTCAATCGTTTTGCCTTCCATTTCAGTTCCTGCAATGGCTGCATTTAGGTTAGTTGTGTACGCATTGTGATGTTTAGAGTGGTGAATTTCCATTGTTCTAGCATCAATATGAGGTTCTAATGCGTTGTAAGCATAAGGTAAATGTGGTAATTCAAAAGCCATATTATTTTTTTTTAAAAGATTAGTGAAAATGTGAATTCAAAGTTATAAATTTAACTTCGAAAAACGAAATTCTATTTCTCAATTAACAAATAATTAATAAGGTGTCAATTGTAAAGGCTTTAGGCTTTATTTTTTAGGCTTAAGCCAAGCAAAAGAATGAAATTCGTTTGAAATGTAAACAATGATTCAGAAATTTATGATGCAAAAAACTGCTTTTTCAATATACGATGCTTCTGCGGGTTCGGGTAAAACCTACACATTGGTCAAAGAATACTTAAAAATTATTTTAACCGCCACAAAAAATGACGCTTACAGAAATATTCTAGCCATTACTTTTACCAACAAAGCGGTGCATGAAATGAAAAGCCGTGTGGTTGACAGTTTGTCAGAATTTTCCAAAGACACTCCTTCAGAAAAGGCGCAACAACTGATGCAAGACATCTCAAATGATACCCGTTTGAGTCATTTTGCAATCAAAGAAAAAGCACAAAATATCATCAAAAACCTGATTCACAATTATGCCGCTTTTGATATTTCTACCATTGATAAATTTACCCACAAAGTAATTCGGGCTTTTGCTCATGACCTTGGTTTGCCCATTACTTTTGAGGTTTCTACCGATACTGAAAATCTTTTGACCGAAGCTATTGATGCTTTGATTTCGCAAGCAGGCGAAGATGAAATTTTGACGAAATTGTTGGTCGATTTTACAATGGAAAAAACCGACGACGATAAAAGTTGGGATGTGTCAAGGGAAATTATGGATACCGGGCGCTTACTTTTGAACGAAAATAACCGAGAAGAAGTCACCCATTTTCATGACAAATCAATTCCTGAATTTACTGAAATTAAAACCAAATTGCTCGGCATTTGCGATAATCTTGAAGCAGAAACCGTTGAAATTGCTACTAAAACATTGCAACTTATTGATCAAAAAGGGATTGATGTAAAATCATTTTCGGCAGGTCATTTTCCCAATCATTTAAAAAGTATTGTTGAAAAACGATTTAACGCTGCCAACAAAACATACCACGAATTTGATGACATTAAAATCAATAAAACCGCAAAAGACCGCGCAATTATTGAAGAAATTATCCCTACATTGTTAGTCAACTTGGCTCAGATATATGCGCATCATCAAAAAATAGATTTTTATTTGGCTTTTTGTAAAAATATTACACCGCTGTCATTACTCAATACAGTAAGTAATGAACTGGCAAAAATTCAGAAAGATCAAAATGTGTTGTCAATAGCTGAGTTTAATAAATTAATTTTTGAGCAAATACAAAACCAACCTGCCCCTTTTATATATGAACGATTGGGCGAAAAATACCGTCATTTTTTTATAGATGAATTTCAAGACACGTCAGAAATGCAGTGGCTCAACTTGATTCCGTTGATTGATAACGCCACCTCTAGCGAAGATTTAGACGGTCAAAAAGGAAGTTTGCTTATTGTGGGCGACCCAAAACAATCTATTTATAGATGGCGTGGCGGAAAAGCCGAGCAGTTCATTGCGTTAAGCAAAGACAAAAATCCATTTAACAATCCCGACAAAAAAGCAATTACATTAGATACAAACTATAGAAGTTTCTCGGAAGTAATTGATTTTAACAACAATTTTTTTCAAATGTTGTCAGATGAGTTTACAAATGAAGATTACAAAGATTTGTATAAAAATCATAGTTTTCAAAAAAGTAATTCAAAACAAGGCGGGCATGTGTCTATTTCTTTTATTTCTGAAGATGAAGAGCTACCAACAGAAGATTTATTTTTGTTAGCTACCTATCAAAAAATTGAAGCATTAAAAGCTGAAAAATTCAAAAATAACGACATTGTTATTCTGACAAGAAAAACCGCCCAAGGCTCATTAATAGCTAATTATTTAAATGAAAAAGAAATACCTGTTTTGTCTTCAGAAAGTCTTTTATTAGCTTCTTCATCAGAAGTTAAGTGCATTATTTTTGTATTAAAATATTTGAATAACAATTCCGATATAGATGCCAAGGTCAACTTTTTGTATTACATAGCAAAATACCATCAAACCCAATTGCCTATTCATGATTTTATATTGTTGGGCAAAGATTGGCAAACAGAAATGGAACTTGAAAACTGGTTAAAAGATTTTGGTATTGATTTTTCTTTTAAAAATGTACGAAAAAAATCCTTGTACGAAGCCACTGAGCTCATCATTTCAAAAATGATATTGAAAGACAAACGAAGTGCGTACACCCAGTTTTTTTTAGATATAATTTTAGAACACGATATAAAAAAACAAGCAGGAATTGCTGATTTTTTACATTATTGGAATCAAAGCTCACATAAATTAAGCATCCCATCGCCAGAAGGGATTGATGCAGTAAGAATAATGACCATACATAAATCAAAAGGATTGGAATTCCCTGTAGTTATTTTTCCGTTTGCCGAAGAAGATTATAGCAAAGGACCAAAAGAAAAAATTTGGCTAAACGCCGATGAACAAACATTTGGTTTACCCAAAGCATTAGTTGATAAAAGCAGTAAAATTGAAGGCTATGGCGAAGATGCTAAATTGATTTATAACCAAAAAAAACAGGAAGATTTATTAGACGATGTAAACGTACTTTATGTAGCATTAACTAGAGCCGAAGAACAACTTCATATTATTTCAAAAATGAACTTAACTAAAGATGATTTATTACCCAATAATATGTCGTCGTTTTTTATTAAATATTTGGAACTTCACGGTTTTGACAAAAATATAAAAGAGTATCCCTTTGGCGATGCAAAAAGAATTTCAAAAATTAAAGACAAAATAGATAATACAAACAATATTCCAGTATTGGAGAACGTTTTGGACTTTAAAAACATCAAAATTGCACAACGCGAGAGTGTCATGTGGAATACCAAACAACAAGCTGCCATTGAGTACGGTAACCTTGTTCACGAGATTTTATCTTTTGTAAACACAATAAACGATGTTGCAACAGCCATTACTAAAGCAATTGAAAACGGATTACTAGTTGCTACTCAAAAAGAAGAAATGACAAACGTGATTCACCAAATTATAAATCACCAAGCTTTAACGGATTATTTTAATGAAGCGCATTTAGTAATTAATGAACAAATGATCATTCAAAAAAATGCAGGACTAATGAAACCAGACAGAATGGTACTAACTAGTCAAAATGAAGTTTATCTATTGGACTATAAAACAGGAGCTTATCACAATAAACACCAACAACAATTAGAAAATTATCAAAAAGCAATTGAAGATATGGGTTATAAAGTTTCAAAAAAAGCACTCATATATATAGGACAAACAATTGAAGTTGTAAATTTGTAAAAAAAACAAACACTCAAACAAATATATTATGTACGGAAAAATGAAAGAATTTTTGCAAAACGAGTTAAATACAATTGAGCAAAATGGAATTTTTAAAAAAGAACGAATTATTACTTCTCCACAAGGGGCAGAAATTACAGTAAACGGCGAAACAGTTTTAAATTTTTGTGCCAACAACTATTTGGGTTTATCCTCCCATCCAGAGGTGGTTCAAGCTGCCAAAGACGCTTTGGATACGCACGGTTTTGGCATGTCATCAGTTCGATTTATTTGTGGTACTCAAGATATCCACAAAACATTGGAACAAAAAATAGCAGCATTTTACGGTACCGAAGATACTATTTTATATGCTGCTGCTTTTGATGCAAATGGTGGTGTTTTTGAGCCTTTACTTGGCGAACAAGACTGCATAATTTCAGATAGTTTAAACCATGCATCAATTATTGATGGCGTTCGTTTATGTAAAGCAGCACGTTACCGCTACGAAAATTCCAATATGAACGATTTAGAGCAACAGTTAATTAAAGCTTCAGAAGCGGGTCATCGATTTAAACTGATAGTTACAGACGGTGTTTTTTCAATGGATGGCGTAGTAGCTCCGTTGGATAAAATTTGTGATTTAGCCGATAAATACGATGCATTAGTAATGGTTGACGAGTGCCATGCCGCCGGATTTATAGGCGCAACAGGAAAAGGCACCCCAGAAGCTAAAGGCGTTATGGGCCGAATCGATATTATTACAGGAACTTTAGGTAAAGCACTAGGTGGCGCAATGGGTGGTTATACTACAGCTAAAAAAGAAATAATAGAAATTTTGCGTCAACGCTCAAGACCTTATTTGTTTTCTAATTCATTAGCGCCCGCAATTGTTGGCGCCTCAATAAAAGTCTTTGAAATTTTAGAACGCGATACTTTATTAAGAGATCAATTGGAGTGGAATACCAATTATTTTAAAGCAGGTATGAAAAAAGCAGGTTTTGATATTATTGATGGCGATTCTGCTATTGTACCTGTAATGCTTTATGATGCTAAACTTTCACAAATTATGGCAGATGAACTCCTTAAAAAAGGAATTTATGTTATCGGATTTTTCTTTCCTGTGGTGCCAAAAGATAAAGCTAGGATACGAGTTCAGCTTTCTGCAGCACACACACAAACCCACTTAGATAGTGCAATTCAGGCATTTACAGAAGTAGGCAAAATGTTAAAAGTAATATAAAATCGAATTTTAGCAACAATATTTTGTATATTCAAAAATTGGCATTACTTTTGCATAGTTATAATCTTTATAATTTAAAAACAAAAATTAATATGAAACATCTTAACAAATTATTTGCTTTATTGATGCTAGTAAGTTTAAGTACTCAAGCACAAGACAGTAACAACAAATGGGCTATTTCGTTTGGGGCAAACGCAGTAGATGGAGCTAGAGTAAGCGCTGCTTCAAAACTAGAAGATCAATTTTCTCAATATTTTAATGCAAAAAAATATTGGAACATTATTCCTTCAGTATCTTATCTTAATGTATCGAGATACGTTGGAGATAATTTTTCTGTTGGATTAACAGGATCTATCAACAAAATCAGTCGTTTTGCTAACGAAAGAGTTGGAAATGCTGATTACTTAGTTACAAATCCAGGTGATTTAAGCTACTACGGTATTGATGGAGTTGTAAAATACAGCTTTATGGACTTAGTTAAATCTAAAACTTTTGATCCAAACGTTCACGTTGGTGGAGGTTACACATTTTTAGGAAAAGCTTCTGCTGGTACTGTAAATGCAGGTTTAGGTTTAACAGTTTGGTTTACTGAAAACATCGGTCTTACTTTACAATCAACTTACAAGTACTCATTTGACAACACAAGAAACATGGCAATTGACGTACCAACTCACATGCAACATTTTGCAGGTTTAACTTTTAAATTTGGGGCTACTGATAAAGATGGCGACGGAATTTATGACAAAGATGATGCTTGTCCAGAAGTTGCTGGTTTAAAAGAATTCAAAGGATGTCCAGATTCAGATGCTGACGGAATTGAAGATAGCAAAGATTCTTGTCCACAAGAAGCTGGTTTAGTAGATTTCAATGGTTGTCCTGATACTGACAAAGACGGTATTGCTGATAAAGACGATGCTTGTGCTGACGTATTCGGTTTAAAATCATTAAATGGTTGTCCAGATGCTGACGGAGATGGAATCGCTGACAAAAACGATAAATGTCCTTCAGTTAAAGGTCCTAAAGAAAATGCAGGTTGCCCATGGCCAGATACTGACGGTGACTCAGTTCTTGACAAAGATGACAAATGTCCAGACGTTAAAGGAACTGTTGCTAACAACGGTTGTCCAGAAGTTTCTGATGATGTTATGAAAAAATTAAACGAGTATGCTAAAACAATCTTGTTTGATACTAACAAAGCATCTTTCCAAAAACAAACACTTCCAGTTTTAGAAGCTATTACAGCTATCTTGAAAGAGTACCCAAGTGCTAAATTCTCTATCGAAGGACACACTGACGCTGACGGTAAAGATACTGCTAACCAAACTTTGTCTGAAAACAGAGCTGCAGCAGTTAAAAATTACTTAGTTGAAAAAGGTATTGATTCTTCAAGATTATCATCTGTAGGTTTTGGTGAGTCTCAACCAGTTGACTCTAACAAAACTAAAGCTGGTAAAGCTAACAACAGAAGAGTAGAAGTGAAATTAGTAAAATAATTTTCTTTTAAAAT
>Ga0247722_10001304_pt1 | contig 13934 bp, 11 predicted proteins | sample MSEWelMarce3H_FC_FD_189094 | JGI IMG/M metagenome (GOLD analysis project Ga0247722, IMG submission 189094) | Subsurface sediment microbial communities from gas well in West Virginia, United States - MSEEL Well Study Marcellus 3H_FC | ecosystem: Environmental > Terrestrial > Deep subsurface >... | reverse complement strand
GTAATATATGTATAATTTTTTTATTATATACAAATATATCATATACTATAATTAACACAATATACCTATTTTAGCCATATCAGAACCAATATTGTAATTTGCATAAAATCCTTCACCCTCTAAATGAATATGATGATCAACTGGTGTCATTCGTCCAAATAATGCATTTCTTGTTGGTACAAATCTATCTGGTTGTAACTCTTTTATACATCCGCAAGCATTAAATACGCCAATAAGTGGAAATTTAAGGTCCGATTTAAAATAAGCATCTTCTTTACTTTTTACACTTGAAATCCAATAATTAAACATCAAACTTGCATAATCTATGATTCCATTTGGACTTGATATATTAATTGTATATTCAAATGTTGCTCGATCCCATTTTACATTGTGTTTTTGAGGTTGTGCGCTTAATGCCATATTTGTGGATGGTCTAATTTTTGTATCTAATACAATATTTGATTGTTCTATTATTTTAGCTTCTAAATGTGCAGGTGGGCGCTGCTTAAACTCATATTCCATTAATAATTGTGTTTCCATTATATCAAGTCCGCCCCCATATCGTATCAATCTCATATTTTGATTTGCCATATATTTTTCATTAGTTGTAACTTTACGCAATTCCATTTTTTTGTCAATATGTTCTAATATTGGTCGCGTTTCTTCAATATTTTTTAATTCACTAATTATGTCGCTAAAATTTGTTTGCTTATTATCATATAATGTTTTAATATTTTCTATACATTTGACATCAGATATAACATATAATAAACATACAAGAACACGTGGATTTATTGGATCAGATAAATCGACACACGCCGTGAATGCTGCACCATTTCTTGCTCGTGCTGGTTGCTTACCTTCTGGACGTACAGTTATAGCATGTGCAGGCCGAACACTTTCTGGACGTGTGTGCTGAACACTTTCTGGATGTACGGTCATAGTGCGTGTAGGTCTTTGTGCAGGAATAGCTTGTGATGGTTGCTTACTTTCAAGATATGTAGGCATAGCTTGTACGGGCCGTTTTCTTTCAAGATGCGTCGACATAACTTGTACGGGCTGAACACTTTCTGGACGTGTATGCATAACTTGTGTGGGTTGCTTTCTTTCGGAATGTGTAACAATATTTTGGCCACATATCACACAATTAGTATTTTCTTCATCGTTACTAAATGAACATATCGGACAATCTTTTTTACCAAAACGGGTTACTAAAAATTCTTGCATAGTTTTTTCTTCTATAGGTTTCTGCAAAGTTTGCACGTTAGGTGTCATCATAAATTTTTTGTCATAATCAATAAAATATATATTATCTGTTTTTATTTTTAATTCACTCCCAACTTTTTGGAATATTCTGAATACATTACCACTGTTATTGCCACTAAACATAAACTCACACGGTTCAGCTGGTTGTATGGTTGCTGTTTCAAGAACGAAATTATGAAATTGACGTTCAATATTATTTTCATTTGGATTTGTTATATTATATGCATTTAGTATTATACAACCATTTTCTTTTAGAAACATACTGAATATATCTAATATTTTTTCGAACATAGCAGGGTTGGTAAACTGTAAAAAAAAATTAGCATCGAAAAAACAAACATCAAAATAATATTTGTTTGCAACTAATTCTTGGATAAGATTATCCCAAAAATCGTGTGTTTTCCAATCTAACCCAATACCATAATTAGACGATCTATGAGACCCTACCTCGTAGAAACCATCGCCATATGAATAACGGTCACTTCCGCCAATAACTAAAAAACGAAAAGGTGGATTGCCTCCTCCGATACTGCAATATAACGAATTGTATTTTAGTTTATTTGTAATATATGTATTCATTATATTATATGAAAGTAAAAATAAGAATTATCGTACTTATATATCAATATAATCCGTTACCAGTGTCCTCCGTGCCCTCCGGTGCTTGTTTGTGTTGGGATTGTTTCTTGAACTGATGGAATATACGCGTCTCCATGCCCACCGTGCCCTCCTGTGCTTGTTTGTGTTGGGATTGTTTCTTGAACTGGTGGAATATAAGTGTCTCCATGCCCACCGTGCCCTCCTGTGCTTGTTTGTGTTGGGATTGTTTCTTGAACTGATGGAATATAAGCATCCCCATGTCCTCCATGTCCTCCTGTGCTTGTTTGTGTTGGGATTGTTTCTTGAACTGATGGAATATAAGCATCCCCATGTCTTCCATGTCCTCCTGTGCTTGTTTGTGTTGGGATTGTTTCTTGAACTGATGGAATATAAGCATCCCCATGTCCTCCATGTCCGCCTGTGCTTGTTTGTGTTGGGATTGTTTCTTGAACTGGTGGAATATAAGCGTCGCCGTGCCCTTCATTAATTGTTTGTGGATATATTGTTTCTTGAAATAATGGTATATAAATGCCGTCGTGGCCTCCTGTGTTTGCGTGTGGTTGGGGTATATCTTGAGCAAAAGGCATATGAATGTCTGTATGTTCATTATGTGTTTCAGTGTCCATATATGAATGATTTATTTTATTGTTATTTGTAGAAAAATTAGTATTATCTATATTATTTATGAGCGTGTTATTTGATGAAATGTTGTTTAATGGTATAGTATCATGGAAATGCGAATTATTATTATAATATACATATATTAATACTAATAATGCACAAGAAAATATAACTACACCTGCAATAATAAAAAAATTATTTAGTTTCATTATATATTTATGAAAGATATTATTAATTTTTGATTTAACAGCTATTAAGGTGGCATACCAACACTACATTAATAATTAATATTATTCATATAACATACTATCAAAAGTATATATATTCATATGAAAATACTATATATATTATTTTCTTAATTCATTCTCGTTATGCTACCTTAAATTAACTAATAGTGATATATTATAAAAAATGAAATTATATAGATATTATTATACAATAATATTACATATCGTTTGTGGTGGAGGACCGCAGTTTTCGAACAAATTTGTCTTTGACCAGATGTCAGAGGATATTAACAGAATTATCAAGGATGGTCTCAGACAAATCATTCAAATAGTTGCCAAGGAACAAGCAAACGAATTGAAACGGGATCCAACACCGTCTGAAATAAAACAGTCACTCTTCAAAAGATTTCCGAAATTGAGCACAGACGACATTGTGCTCAATGTTGTTGACATAATATGTCCCACCGTTCATTGCGAACAAAAGATCGCGCAGGAAACGCCACCCCCACTCGAGGTCGACTAAAATGACACTTCACTGTTTGCTTTATATAATTTGTTTTATTATCCAAAATAATTAAATATCAAAACATATATTTGTTAAATTCAATAATAATATATTATAACTATTTTTCTTGATGTTTTATTATAAAAAATAATTATACATCGATGAGTTAATTTATAAATAATAACATGAAGCAATGCAGGTTCATTGCTTTTCTTCTGCGGGAACGCCGTGGCCATGTTCGAGCAGGCGACCGATGCAGTCGGACACATGCAAGAGACCGGAAAAAATTGGGTAGTGCGGGTCTTGCGAGTCTTGCAGGTCTCGCACTTTCACGAGAAGGGATAATAGACGCGCAATCGATTCCAGAATCAAACATCTGAAGAGCTTTTGGTTAATATCTTCATCCGGTTGTTCTTCTGCGAAATCATCAAGTTTTTCCGCGCACCAATCGAGAATGTGTGATACGATTGACATCCCCTGTGACTCAAACAACAACAAGTACGAAATACGCAGCTTCTTGGCCCGTATTGACACGAATGCAAGCCATGTTGAACGAACACATTCTTCAATGAATTGGAGGATCAAAAAAACCATCATATCAGATTCAGTCGAAAACACACGATGAATTGCTAATACCAAATCATGCATACCATCATCAGTCAGGAACCAAAAATATCTCGGGTCCTCGGTTGTGAGTTTGTGGACCTCTGTCATAAGTGTAGCCCTGGTGGCTGTTGTGATTTCACGCGCGGTTGTGCGCATGGTTTCCATAGTCGCGTTAAATCGCGGCACTAGGCACGCGAACGATCGGTTCCCACCATTGGTCCTCACAACACGTTCAAACGCATCGTAAATGACCGCGACCCATGAATTTTCAGAGTTGTTCGTGACGCGAGTGATATCGAAGGTAATTTTGGTGTGGTCGCCTGGAGGAGGGCCATACCGGAACGCCTTGATTGCAAATTTATACGGGGACCCGTCCATGACCAAAATGCCAGTGATGACGAGAATGATCGTGGAATACTCGCTAGGAACAACAGAGCAAGCGAACGCAACTGTTGGGCATCCCGCGAGAAATGCAGCCAAATTCATCATAACAATGAGGGCGCATTGGTGCGTGCCTATAGACGGGCATTTTTCGGTGGACGTTGTGCTGTTGAGTACAAGGCGCGTCTGCACTTCTTCTGCGTTTTCGATTTTGAAACCCAATACCAAAAAATTGGGCACACTCATCTTTTGACTAAAGACGAATGGGAATAAGTAAATAGTATAAACTAAACAATAAATAATTATAAAATTCAATTTTTTATTATATAGTTCATAAAATGCATATGACAATAAAATTATAAATACATAATTATTTCAATATATAAAAAATATTTATAATATAGTAAATTATAATGAGCAATCCTGATAGAAGTATTGAGAGATTTAGATTGGCTAACCCAGAGTCTGTGTCCAAACCAATCCCGCTATTAGTCAAACAATTATATTCGGCTCTTGGAAAATCTAATGGCATTCGAACAGTATTATTAGATACTGAACCTATGCCACCTGTTCTAAAAACTGATACCGCGTCATTACATATTTCATTCTCTCAAGTTCTTGATGACTTTACATCCACATATGGAGCTTCTCCACGTGTGACATTATGTTTATCGGATGGCGTTGTATTTTATGATTCGCATAGAGGAAGAGAGACCACAGAAATTGATCAAAACTTTTTTAGCAAATCAAATAAAATATGGAATTTTCATACAACAAGAAAAGAATTACAACAAGGCACATTATATCTATGGGGAAGTGCAACGCGTTTCTCATCCACAATGTCTGTCAAATATGACTATTATGCATTTTGGATAAAAGTTGTTGATAATGTAATTGGTGTTAGAATTGCATTTGAAAACCCGCTTCCCATATTAACATAAAAAATGATTTTTTTTATATGTTATATTAATATTCTAAAATATCATATTATCTCTTGACTGTCATTGGCTGTCATTGACTGTCATTATCTGATGCCAAAGAAACAAAATAAGCAAAAAGCACTGTCAAAAACAGGTGGAAGGCCGAAATCCGGCACGAAAAAGTCAAGTGACCCGGAAAAAGAATGCTCTTGGTATTCAACCAATAGCATTATTTTCAATGATGTTTTCGACCCGTCTGCCGAAGAGCTTTCGCATTCAGAACTTTTCCTTCGCGAACTTCGAATCGGACCCCCGTGGAGATTTAGACCCCCGGCGAATGTGGGCATGTTTCAAATTCATTTTTGAATTGTGAGTGTTGTGGTATGTTGTTTTATTTATTATTTTATCATATCATATATTATATATAATATGGATTGTGCATCAAAAAATTGTCCATATAAAATTAATCCAAATGTGTTATATAGTGAAAATAAATATTGTTGCATTGCCTGTAAGAAAACACCAAATAAACATAACAAATCGTGCAAACAAGTAAAATTTACCATAAACCCAACTAACCCGATAAATCCATCTAACCCGTTAAATCCAACTAACCTGTTAAATCCAACTAATCCGTTAAATTCATCAAAATTAAAAAAAGCTTTATTAGTTGGAATAAATTATATTGAAAATCCTGCTAATATGTTAAGGGGTTGCATAAATGATGTACGCAATATGCAAACAAAACTATTAAATGTAAATCCAGAATGCAAAGAATATAGAATTTTAACTGATGACAGTTCCAATTTATTATTAAAACCGACACGAAAAAATATTGTTGATAATATTGATTGGCTTGTAAGAAATTTAAAAGATGGCGACTCCGTTTTTTTTCATTATAGCGGGCATGGTGGTCTTACACCAGATACAAATGGTGATGAAGTAAGCAAAATGGATAGTTGTATATACCCAATAAATACAGGCAAAATAGAAGTTATTACAGATGATGAACTTAGATTATTATTGGTTGATAAATTACCTACAGGATGCAAAGCATTTGTTGTTTTAGATTGTTGTCATAGTGGTTCTGCTCTTGATTTGAGATATGTATATGGTGCACCTGAATATGGAAAATTAATTATGAGCCAAAATGACAAATATCCAAAATCGAATGGGTCTGTAATATTCTTAAGTGGTTGTGATGACCAACAAACGGCAGCAGATACTGTTGATAAAAATAATGTACCAAGTGGTGCATTAACAAATGCTCTTCTTGATGTATGGAACCAATATGGAACAAATATTAAATTCAAATATTTATTATGGGACGTACGAGATGTATTAAAAAAAAAGAAATATACGCAAATACCACAATTATCTTGCAGCACTAATATTAATTTAAATGATGAGTTTAGATTATAATTTTTATGATGGAATGTGTTAAAATATCATATTTAATCAAAATCAAACATAATTAGCCAAAGAAAAATATAATTTTGTAAATAACGTTAAGCATTTAATTTTATTATAATAATATAATATTGTAATATAATATATGTTTCATATATTATGTGAAAAACACCCATTTATTAAAAAAATGTATGAATCGCATAAAAGAGATAATTTACCGACTTTGCTCAATCCTGATGATGATAATGATATTAATAGTATGACATATATAATGAAAACAGATTTATTGCGACAACTCTTTTTGGAACCAAAATACAATAAAATTGTAAATCCTCAAACAGGTATTGAAATAATAATAAATAATACACAATTACAAAAAGCAGAATTATCGTTAGGAGAAAAAAATATAGACCCTGCCGATTTTAGAAAACATCTTGATAGGTATAAAGATGCATTGTTCAGTGCATACGAAAAATATGGACGTAAAGGAGAACGAAAATGGCCAATGAGACTGCAAGATATTAACGATATGAGCCGTGATTATACACAACGGCCAATAATTTATGCAGATAAAGAATATTGGGTTTTTCAAATGTTTCAATATAAAATATATGAACATTTGAAAGCTTATATTATTACTAATAATACAACAGATTATAAAACATATATTGATAATGTGTGGAATGTGGAATTGGATAAACTAATCAATGTAATATCCAGACAATATTATACCCGAAAAAATGTTCCAGAAACTACTGACCCGGGTCGAGTAAATTTTTATTATTACAAAAATATATTTGAGAATTTGCCAATATATGTTGATTTTCGAAAACATATATATATTACATTAAATGATAAATTACAAGATGAAAGAAAAAATGGAGTAAAATATGAGGAGAATGACGATAAATTATTAGAAGAATATGTAAAAATAAAATCATCTGAACAACCAGACCAAAAACAAGAAGATAAAAGTTATATATATGCACAATACAAAACGAATAAAACATTAAGTGATGATGAATTAAAAGAAATTAATTTGACAAGCGATGAATTTGATGAACAACGTTTATTAATGCATTATGTTCATCCATATTATGACGTATGCAAAGAACAAATAGAAGAAAAATACGAAAATTTATTATGTTCTTTTGAAAATCCTAAAATGATACTTGAATTGAGACAATTACAAATTAAAGTAAATTATTTATTTTATGTTATTGCGTCTCAATTATATGATGCTTATATATGGCAAACCACAGATACAAACATAGAAAGCCAACAAGAATATCTGTTTGAAAAATTAAAACAGAATGATTTATATGCTAATGAAAATATTGATTTATATGAACAAGTATATTCAGAGATTATATTATATTTCAATGTGAATGCCGCTGGAGAATATAAAGCAAATCAAGTAAAAGGACAAATAATGGAATTTATTAGAATTTATAAAGAAGGTCTATTAAAACAGATAAAAGAAAAATATTTAGTAGATAAACGTAATATAAATTTATTCATTGTATTGAAAACACATAGATTTTATTTATTGTATGAAGATAATATTCAAAAAAAAATAAATGATTTATATGAAAATCTAATGCATTTGATACAAAATAATAGCGTTATGTTTGATACAATTAATGACCCAAAATATTTGGTATTATATTTACGATTTAAACACGGTTTATGGACGTTTAATGATAAAGAATTTTTAAAAGAAAAAAAAGAATATTTAAGAGATTTCGACATAATGGAAGGAAAGATATTCACATTAAGCAGTATATATAGACAGTATAAAGGCGATGAAACCAAAAATACATCTTTATATCATGAATTGTTTGATTACGGTGGTATGACACCAGAAAGATGTAGATTTGTTTATAAAGCTAATCGACCACTCGTGGAAACACTAAATTATGGAAATCAAACAGACTTAGAACAATTTGATGAAGGAATAGATAGAAATCCGTTATTTAGTACGGCACCATATAATGTTGGTTGTGAATATTTTGCAGATATTATGCCGTTATTAAAAGAACAGCGACATACTGTGTACGGGTTTACACGTAATATTTTAAAATTCAAATCGTGTCGGAAAGATTTTGTAGGTAATAATGCTTTATGGTATATAGCACGCGGAATCTGGTATAAAAATTTTTCATTAGAAAGTCATTTCGACTTATCTTTTGGGTCTAATATATTAGACCATTTAAGAGTTTATGTTGATTTACATAGGGGGCATCGAGAATTAATATTTGCGGATGATGTAAATAATTCTGCTAGACATGCTCACTATGTGGATGAGAAACATATTATTAATAATTCTATAAAATATATGTGTGATAATACAGTATATTTGGGCATGCTAAAAATACCAACAAGACGACATAATTTTGTAATAATGTTTATTGTGTGGGATTGTGGTTCTATGTGTTTTGAATTATATGAAGTATCGGGGGGAGCAATCAATATGTCAATTATATTGTATAGTCCATATAGCACATATCACGAACTAAGGCAAATGGTTCATGATTATAAAAGTCATTTCTATGAATTACCAAGAAATTTAGGATATGCAGTAACAAAAGATAAACGAGATGATAAGAAAGAAACACAATTTTGTATAATACACGATGATGAAAAAAAAGCTAAATATGGCAATTATTCTCGTATTGGTATTGGCGTGGAGTGTCAACCTATAATGGTTGGTGGAAGTAGTATTCCAATAATTATGACATATGTTGATCCACAATATATAATGAATATTTATAAAAAACAATTATCAATAGGTGATAAAATAGCAACTTTTTATTATAATTTATTTATGCAAGGAATTAGTGTATGGTATTACGATATGTTAAAATTAGTAAATCAATACTCATTATTATTTAATAATCGAACAATCAGTCATATAACAATATATAATACAGGAAAAAATATTATTGATTTTCAAAATACTAGTATATTGTATTATAAATCATTCACAAGAAATGGAATATATTTATGGATGATACAACATATATATAAAATAATTAATTCAAATACACATAATATTTATGAAATCAATACAACGTCACATACCGGTAATATATTTAGAATTATTAATGATAAATATTATCCAAAAAATAATTTTGAATGTAATTTTATTTGTCCAAAATATACGAGTGGTTATGATAATAAATCATACGTAGAAGATATTAATACTAAAGATATTAATGCAACATTTTGTGATACTCAACAAATATTTTTAGATAGTTTGAACAATATAAAAAGAATAGATTTTTTATATATTAATTTGCTTATATTTTGGCATTGTGGAGTGAAAATAGGATTTATGAAATACATAATATCAGTTAATTTATTATGGATTATATGTTTATTATGTGATAAAATAACTAATAAATCATCAATATGCATAAGAATTGGATATTCAATAACAAATGTGTCACTAAAAATATATACTTTAATTGCATATTTATTTGAGGAATTTTATATTTATACCCCTGAAATAAATGCAGAGTATGATAATGACATATTCTTAATATTAAAAAATAAAAAAAATAATATTGGTCATTATGAATTATATTTGAAAGAATTATATAAAGATTTAGGAAAAAACATACCAGATTTATATACAAAAAAAGAATATATAGATGTATGTGGAACTGATAGAACTGTCGATAGATTAGTTTTATTATCAACCATATTAAAAGATAAAATAATCGATGATATACAATTCAAAAATAAAGAATATAAAAAATTATACAAGAAAATTAGAAAAGAAATTAAATCGTCTAACAGAAAATTTTACAAACAAATTAAAAACATATATGCACAATGTAAAGAATTACATAAAAAAATAACGAAGAACCCAGAACATGATTATAAAACAGAATATTATAAAAAGAATTTATATGCTTGTATCCAATGGAGTAAAAAATATGATTTCCCCTTGATTGAACAAATTACGGATATGACACAGGTATTAAAAAAAGATATTTTACAAGATATGCTTACTTATGAACAACCTGTATTATTTAAATTTAAAAAAAATGATGCTATAAAAAAAATAAGTGCTGACACACTTGAGAAATTTTTTAATAAAGCAATATCTAAATATTTTTTTGAAATACGTGCATTAGATACAAGAGATATGAATGTATATCATCAAGTAAAATTGCGTATCGATTATTATCATCATAAACTTATAAAAGAAATAAAAAAGAAATACAATATCAAAGGCTTTATAACACAAGCATGGATAAAATTATTAGAAATATATTCTGTTATTGATATTATACCCAAAAACGCAAAAACATTTAAAAGTTTTCATTTTTGTGAATTACCTGGGGCATTTATATATGCTACTAAATTTTTTATCAAAACCAAAACACAAATTAAAGATTGGCAATGGAAAGCGCAAAGTTTAAATCCTGGCAGTTTATCTGAAACTGATAAAAGAAAAGCGTTTGGTGATGATGCAGGAATACTAAAAAAATATGGAGAACATTATGATTTTGGTAATGGTTCTGGTGATATTAACGACCCTGAAAATTTAGAATATTATAAAACAAATTGCAATGATAATGATTTTGTAACGGCTGATTGCGGGTTGCCATTATCACAAAAAAATATATCAAATATATTAACATTGAGTATGTTTTTATCTGTATTGTCTGTTTTGAAAAATGGCGGTTCGTGTATTATCAAAAGATACGTTCCAATAGATAATGCACAAGAAATATTTTTATTAAATTTATTTTATAATTCATTCGAACAAACAATCGCATATAAACCGAGGGTAAATCAACAATCGCAAGAATATTATATTATTGGCATTGGATATAATAGATTAAATAATACACTTGAAACACTCGAAACATTACAAAAAAATTATGTTGAAATAACAAACATAGATGATGTTCAAGAACCGTTTTTATTACAATTGGATAAAATGCAACATATTATACTCGATAATTTTAATAAACACATAAAAAATAAAATATATTTTGCAGATAATTTCACGAAACTAACTGATGACGATTGGAAAATGATAAATACAACAAGTAAAGATAAGATAAATGAATGGCTAGAACTTATTAAATAAAGTATGGATAATATAAATCAAAGAATTCGTGATTGGCTTGATGAAATAGCAATTTATTCATCTTCCTCACTTGTGTCGGCACGCGAACGTTCTGCCAACTCGAACAACTCTTGATGAGGCCTGCACAATGATGTGCCGCGGACACACGGACGATTGCAAACCACGTGGAAATCAGGATAAAATTCGTTTGGCTGGCCACAGTCATTACCATTTGCGACCAGTGTCTCATGCTTGCAACCAAAATCAGAATGTTCGCGTGTGTCAAATCTTGTTTTTTCTTCTGTTGAACATTCCAAAGGGTTCATCGGTTTGTGATAGCATGAAACGCATTGTTCTTCGGTTGCACTTTTCCACACAAAGTTATGTAAAGCACTCTTGGCCATGAGGTGTATGTATGATTTGCATTCCTTGCAGTGGGGCGTCATTTCATGAATGCACTCCATGCAAATACCATTCTGCGCGGAGGTTGTTTGCTTGTTACACTGGGAACAATGCATTTGAAACACAATGCAGAGTTACAACGAATTTGTAATATTAGTATAATACGTATATATATATATATCAATTTTTAATCTAATATCCATGTATAATATATTTTATTATACCTATTATAATGTTAATGCATCATAAAACATCATATATTATGTTAAAGCAAATTGGCGGCAATTCGATATATATTGATTTTATTACAAAAAAACCAGATAATATTAGACTTAATATAAATGATGAAGAAAAAATTACAGCAGTATTAAATAAATATTTAGACAATATAAAAACACTTATTTGTTTAGATTTTCACGGCGTCACGGATTTATTTAATGACAATGAAAAATTGCCATCACAATTGCCAAAATGTGTTATTTCATATATTGGCGGTAATCCAAAAACAATTTCAGAAACGACAAAAACCGTACAAAAACGTATATTATCTGATGAAGTATTATTAGGCATTATCGTATATAAAAAAAATAGTGCTCCAACGTGTGGGACAAAAGGATGGATAATTTCAAAAATTAGCAGTATTTATACAAATATGAAAATACATTTCATAGACGACTCGAGAAAAAATATTGATTGCGTTAATAATATAAAATCGGATAGAATTGCAACATATTATATAAACAAGCGCAACAACCCAAAAAAGTATTTATTGAAAATTATAAATAAATTATAATCATATGTGCTTATATACGGTCTTATATTGTTTTTAATGACACAATATAATAAATTTATTCATATATATTTCGATGCACAACGACGCGAAGAAGAAGAACAACGACGCGCAGATACAGGACGAAAAAGCACGAGAACGGGAAATGGTTCAATACGCAATAGTCCAAGAACAGAAACAAGCAGCGGCCGCGCAACTTAAACAGAAACAAGCAGCAGCAGTTGCAGCACCACAAGCGCCGTCATCTAAAAAAGCATGTGGCGTATGTACTTATTTAAATAACAGTTCGCACAAAAATTGTGAGATGTGTGGAATGCCATTACCATTACAAGGCGGTGGTTCATATAATGAGTACTTAACAAATAAATATTCATTCAAACAAATGGATGCAATGTAATTATTATATAATGCATCAAACCATAATAAAAAATTTTATATTTTGTGATTTTTGTTTCTGTCATAATTAATAATATTATCTTGCAAGTTGCATAAAAGTTTTATATTTTGTAATTTCACCACTGTTATAATCCACGCGATAATATTTATCAAAATAACTATTATTATGTAATTTGTAATATATAGTGTCTTTCATTTCATCTATATCTAATGAAAAACAAGTTTTTGAATATCCAATAAATTGTATTGGTTTTTTTTTATCCAAATAATCATATAATATTATATCTGGATAATGACCAGATACAATTAATGCATCAGACTGTTGTATATCATTTATTAATATTTCATTCATATTGTATCTAATATTTGTTGAAATGTAATATTTTATTATTTGTTTTGTTTTTGTATTTGTAAATGTTAATAATGTAGGATTTAAAAATGGCAATTTATGTTCGTTGTTTAGACGATAATATTTATCATCTAATACGCAAATATTTGTCAAGATAATATTATGTTCTATTCCTGCAGATAATAATGAATTCACAAATAAATGACGATAAAAGTCTGGATTAAATTCAATACTATCATGTTCGCTCCTTGGTTGTGTATCTATTAATATAAATTCTGATACATTTGGAAAATGTGAAACAATATCTAAATGACAACCAGACCCAATATATAAAATCTTTTTAATATCGTTCATAATTTGTATATATATATT
>Ga0247722_10001303_pt1 | contig 13947 bp, 19 predicted proteins | sample MSEWelMarce3H_FC_FD_189094 | JGI IMG/M metagenome (GOLD analysis project Ga0247722, IMG submission 189094) | Subsurface sediment microbial communities from gas well in West Virginia, United States - MSEEL Well Study Marcellus 3H_FC | ecosystem: Environmental > Terrestrial > Deep subsurface >... | reverse complement strand
CACAGGCGCAGCCACAGGTGGTGGTGCTACAGGCTCTGGTGGAGGCGCATACGGATTAAACACAGGCGCATTGCCAGCAAAGAAGTTTGAGTAGCCTTGACCACCGCCCTCGATAAAGTCATCCCTAAAAAGACCACCATTGTCTTCGTAGTTGGCATATATCGGGGTATCAGAAAGGAATCGGTTATACATCATTATCTCCATAGAGTAATGGACTGCATGATGCGTCATCCTTAGACACAATTATACCTAAATTATCCAATAACAACATATTTGTAAGTCTTATCAGCAGTTGAATTTGCAAAATGACTAATAGTAGCCGTTCCTTGTCCTTGGCTACTGGCGTAAATGTTTGCTGAAGCCGCAGGAGCTACATACTGCATGGTTGCAATAGCACTTGGCACAGCAGGTCTTGTTGGGCTAGTCCCTGCCGCATAGTGCTCAATGGACACTCCAATATCGCTGACTCGCCACATAATCTCAACATAGTCATTGACATTTAAGTCAAAAAAGAAGTTCAAAGCAGCGACCAAATGGCTAGGGTCTCCAGAGGATTTTCTAGCAGATAAGAAAAACTTACTGTTTGAGTTTGCTACATCAGTACCATTTACTCTAAACCAAATGTCAACGTCTTGACCATCGTTTGTCGTATTCTTAAATTGAATCGAAAACTGTAAGTCGTATAAACCCTCATTCTTGACATTTAGCCTAGAATTGTTTGACAGGGTTACACCATTGCTGAAATCTGTTGTATTAAAAGTAATAGCGTAGGCAGTAGTAGTATTGGCCGCAGTTTGGTCTGTAGAGTCTTGAAAAGCCCCGTAAGGCGCAGAATCAGCATAAGCCGCAGCAGAGGCAGGGGCAAACAAAATAACGCTATCCCCACCAATCCTTCTGTCGTTCAGAGTGGTAGTCGTAGCACCACCCGTAGCCAAGGTTAGCGTTCCAGTATTATTGGTCTTGCCATCCATGATCTGACGAACAATCTCAGCAGTCTGTCGCTGATCTCCACCGAACGGAGGAAGCGTTCTAAACATTATCTAACTCCCTGACCTTGGAAATCAACATCCAAAGCAACAGCAGTTTTCCATTGACCTGTAGGTGTGATCTGAAACTGGTGGAAGTTACCATTTGACCTCAGAGACACTCTGTTATCAGAATCAGCCGCCAGAGACGTACCAAACACAGGCGCTTCACTCAACAATGTCCTAGAGGCCACAGCCACATTAGCAGAGCCTCCATCAATCAAGGGTCTAGCTAGGGTTACTACTGATCTACCGCCTGCATTTAAGTCACCAGTTACGATGTTTCCTGTAGCGTTAGCCCCGTTATAGGTAACGACATATCTGCCATTCGTACCTCCAAGGAAGTACTTTCCGCCCATATAAAGTATAGAGTCCAAGCTAACAGTCAAAGCATCAATGCTGTTAGAGATCGAATCTAGGTTTTCTAGGGTAGTGGCAGCAGTAGAAGCATCAGAGATGTAATCAGCACCAGCATCGCCATATGTCCACTTTTTAGTGTTGAAGTTGTAAATTAACAACTGTCTGTTACCAAAAGTAGTTCTAAAGTTCCAGATAATCAACTTGCGAACAGGGTCTACAGCCGCAGACATTAGGTTAAATTGGCTCTCATCAGCGTTAGCAAAGAACCAACGATCTACCTTCTCTGTGCCAATCCCAACAACACTCTGTCCATCACACGAGTAAAAACCATCGTCTGACAAAAAGAAAGTTATGCCTTGGACTTGAGCAATCGAGCCAGAAGCAATACATCCCTTACCACGAGAGATGTTGTCAAACTGGAAAATGAATGGAGTGCCGATATAACTCATGCGAGTTATTCCCTTTTCCAAGAGAATAATTCCCACCTCGCCACCACGAATTCCCATGATCTGACCGCCATCAGGAATGTCTTGGTAGTCAGCTTGAGTTACCTGATCTGCATCCCATTCAGTCTCATCGTTGATACCAGACCATTGAACCCTAGATGGATAAAGAGTAGATGAAGCGTTAATAAACGCAGTCACCACAAAATCACGCACGACAGTTATGTAGCGACAGATTGGAGCACTAGCCGCTAAGTCTGCAAACGCAGTAGAAGTACCTAGAGTAAACACTTGCATTGGGTCACTAAAATTAGTCCCAATGATGGCATTGCCAAACTGAGTAAATCTAAATCTGTCGCCATAAGCGTTAGGAGTGTATCCACCAGCTTTAGAAACATTGGTCAAAGCACCAACACCACTCACGCTCAAAATCTTTGTTGTTCCAGCAGCAAACAACTTAGTGTCATTTGTAGGGGTTTTCCCTGCTACCAATGTAGTAAGGTCTTCTGTGGCTTCTTGAGAGAATGTAGCCGCAGTTGGGAGTGGGCCATAACCCACAGCCTGAGAGACTACGTTCTTTGCGTCAACCAAAGCACCAGTAATGCTAGGTTGGTCAGGCATCCATTCACCAAAGTTTAGTTTTGTCGTTGCCATGTATTATTCCCTTGAGCCTGAATTGTCCATGTGTTGTCATTAGCAGACACAGGTGTCCATGTGTTTGAATCACTTGATACTGTTGTCCAAGTGTTTGAGTCTGTAGAAACAGGTGTCCAAGTATTGTCATCCTCTGGTACTGGTGTCCAGTTCTCACCAAGGATGACACCCTTTGCGGTGATCGTAGCCGTGCCAGTAACGCTACCAACTCCTGCGTAAATTGCGGAAGCTGAGGCCGTAAAATCTGTATTACAAGTGATACTTGCATCACCAGCAACAACCAAACCACCATTAGCAGTAAATGTTGCATCACAAGTAATAACCGCTACAGCATCACGAACCCTAATCGCATCAGCAGTTACAGTTGCGTCAGCCGTGATAGAAGCTACGCCATTGGCAACAATTCCACCTAAAGCAGTTACATCGGCATTGCAAGTTATAGAAGCATCTGCAAACTGGACACGAGTACCAATTGCAGTTACATCAGCATTACCCGTGATACTTCCAGAAGCAAACTGTACCCTGATTGCATCCGCAGTTACTGTTGCATTAGCATCTATCGCACCAGAAGCAAACTGAACCCTAGTCGCATCACAAGACGCACTAGCTGAACCATCAATGCTTGCACTAGCGTATTGAATCCTAACAGCATCAGCCGTGACTGTTGCCGTTCCATCTACTGCTGCCACACCATTCTGAACCCTTACCGCATCAGCCGTAACAGTCGCAGAAGCACTCACAGACCCATAGGCATCCCATAGGGTAACTGAGGTGGTGTAGAGTGAACTATCGAGTGTGAGTGTTAAGTCATCAATGCTAGACTTTAAATTGTCTAGCGAATCAATTGTCCACGGAGGCAGTAAATCAGCCATCTCACGCTAAAGTAACGCTCAATGAACCAGAGGCAATGCGAAACACATCACCAGTTGCAATCGTCTTAGAAGCGTCTAGTGCTGTGTGATAAAGCAAGTTACCAGCAGTAGAAGCATCACGGATTCCAATGTGTGTAATCGTACCCCATGAGCCACCAGCTTGAGGAAACTCAACAGCCGCAGAGTTGGTAGTCGCACCATTGCTAGGCGCACCAAAAGTCACCGACTGGCGAGCATAGCTAGTGCCAGAACACTCAGTTCCAGTATCAGCATCAGTTGGGTCAGAAGTGTACAAAGCCACATACACAGTCGTTGGCGATGTGTACGAGGTATTACGCAAAGTTGCGTTAATTAATGCGTTTTCAAGAAAATTGCTAAATTCAGCCATAGTTTCACCTTGCAGTAAGTTTCATTGCTAATGGGACACCAGAGTACTGAGTATTCTCATCAGACCTAGTGAGAGAGGAAATCGCACGATCATACATAGAACCCCATGTATTGACACGACCATCGTTGAATAAATACGGCTCTGCCTCAAGCAAAGCAGCGTACAGTAGTGCGTCAGGTGCAACATTTAGAAACACATTAGATGCGTTTGTACTAGACATATACGGAGGAGCAGAATAGTACAAGAGTCTCAATGTATAAACGCCATCAGGCACAGGAGACAACAGAAACTCGTTAGCCAAGATCGTGTAAGACTTAGGAACACCAACTTCTGATGCTCTTGGGTCATTAGACAAAGTAGATGGGCTAGAGTAACTTAGTGGTTGGATTGGGTTTGTCAAAACGACAAAATCACGAATCTCTAAAAAGTCGCTAGGAACTTCAACAGTTGAGTCACCAGATACTGTAGCTGTTGTTACAGACTTGAGCATCTGACGAACACGCAGTTCTCTACGCAGACGATTCTCAGCAAATGTAATGAAGTCTGGAATCTGGTTGGTCAGATCAGACCTAGCCAGATAACCTGCGATTGAGGTCTTTAAATCAGAGTATGTTGCGAAACTCATACTACTCCTGTCCTAGTGCGCCATGCACGATTCATTGGGTCATTCAACCAAGCAGCAAAAACGCTTGTCATCAAGAACAGCAAAGCCACGCATGATGCCTTGTTTATTTAGATCATCAATCACAGTCATTGGGATAGATGCGACCTTATTGCCAAACAAATTATCAGACCATCTTGCACGTTCATCAAAGGAGTTATATTCCTTTTTATTCTGCTCAACAATGTCTGAAACATCTTGGCGAGTTTGAATAACGATGCCACCTTCGCCATCGGCATGAACAGCAGTTTGTCTAATGTTTTGCATATCTTAATTCTATCAGTTTGTGTAAAAAAGAAAATGCCCCAGAGTTTTAATTCTGAGGCATTGGTATCACATCTATGTGAGACTTATGGCGTGATATCCGCGATAATTCCGTGAGCAGCTTCGTTCTTAACTTCCAATGTGAACTCGCACAACAATTGTGTAGACTCATTGTCACCAGTCACAGCCAACTCGTTGGTCTGGAATGGGCGCAAGTAAGCGATAGCAGCCATGTCAGGGTCAAGCACATATGCAACTTCGTCACAAGTGTTGGTAGAAGTCATAAAGCGGTTAGGCACAACAGAAACTGTACCGAAATCGCTCAAATAAACGTCAGCCGCACCAATGATGGTAGTAGGAGCATTTGATGGGGCCATGAAACGCTGTGCAGCGATACCAGCAAAGCCAGACACCAATTGCTTGTGTGCAGGGTTGACCATCAACACTTTAGGATTGCCACCAGAAGCGTAAACTTCACGGATAACAGTCTTCAAGATTGTTTCTTCAAAAGTGCGGTTTGTGCCGTTGGTACGAGCAGTAGTTCCCAAAGAACCAGCCACACCATTAGTACCACCATCATAGTTAGAAGACAACCATGCTTGCAGACCACCCAATTTACGAGCAGTAGAGCTATTGCCGTTGGCAGCAGTTTGGTTGCTCAACAAAGAGGTTTCCATGTCACGCTTGATTTCGCTAGAAGCCTTGGCCAACTGATAAGCCTTTTCAGACTTACGACCAGCTTTGTCAACGCTTTGCAAAGTGCCAGAAATCTTCACAGTCTTCTGAGCGATCTGAGTGCGGTTGCCAACACGGGTAGTTGGGGACATAGTAGCGTCAGATGCTGTTGCACCCTCAACTGCGTAGTTGTCTAAAGTAGCAGCGGCAAGGCTGTCAGTCTGCCACTCGTGCAGAACAGCAGTAGCCTTTGTCTTGCCAATAGAAGACATGAAAGGAACATCTGTTGGTGAAATCGAGTAGATAACATCCGAAAGGTCTTCACGCTGACCAATAGCGGTGTAGGTTTGATATGTAGCCATTTTAAAACTCCAAAATTAAAAGAATCGTTCAAATGCTTTGGCAGCGTCTGAGACTTTTCCTGTCTCACGCAACCTTTGCATTGCCTGTTTATCACCTGATGACTTAGTAGGCGGTGCAGAAGTTCCTGATCGCATCATCTTAGGAGCAGCTTGAAGTTTCTTGTTTACTTCTGGTTTGCTCTTTTGAAGTTGCGCGTACTTCATCCCGTTATACAAAGTCAGCACAGCACGACTGTCATATAGTTGACTGAGTTCTTGGTCAGACCACCCAACAGACTTCGCATAGTCACGGATTTGTTTCCGAACCGCATCACCCTGTGGCGTAGCCAACTCAGGAATCAAACTGGTTAACTTCTCAGACTCTTGACGGAGATGGTTTTGCAGAGAGGCATGATGCTCAGATTGTTGCTGTTGGGCAAGTCTTTGCTGTTCCTGTCTAACTACTGCTAATTGCTTCTCTCGCTGACTCTGTTCAGCAACCGCCACGGCATAGCCAATGGGGTCTGTTTCCTTTAGAACATCTAAGTTAACACCCTGATCTTGCTGCGTAAGGAAGCTATCCAACGCTTGCAACTTCTGGGCATATGCTTGTCGCTCTTGTTTCACATACTCTAAGTGTTGACGTTCAGCTTCAAGAGCCTTGCGTTGTTCAGCTAGAGCCTGAGACTTTTTAGTGTAATCTGCACCTTGTTGATAACCCTTGATGAGTTCGTCAAGTTCTACCTCAACTTCCTCACCACTTGCCTTGACTTTATATCTAGGCTTAGGTTGTTCTTCCTCAGATTCCTCCGAGTATTCAACTTCATCACTCGCCTGAAGTTCCTCTGTTTGCTCCTCGGCTTGGCCTTGTTCGGCTTCCTCAGAATCACCCATCAGACTTTCAAACGCTGAAGCGGCTTCGTTTACATTTAGGCTTTCACTCCCACTTGGGTTGGTGTTTTCCATTTGTCATCTCAAAAATCGCTAGACACCTTCTAGACGGAGGTGTGGTTTTTATACCACAGAATCTACAATATTTTCCACTTTTTCTCTTTGATTAGAGTTTCCGAGGCCAAGCCTTCTAGGTGTCCTGTAATCAAATCGATTGTCTTGATATGTCTGTAAGCATCTTCTCTTACACCTATATCACTACTATTTGTGTTAATTATTACACTAATCTGTTCTTTTTTCAAATTATCTATGACTTCTTTGAAAAAGTCATCGTTTAACAGATTCTTAGCCCATTGAGCCTTGAGGTGTTTGTCCATATTGGCTTTGTATTCCTGCAATTACATCGTTGATCGAAAGGTTCTGTGTTGGGATTGATTCTCTTGAACCACCCAAGATTCTGGTCAACTCATTAAACGTCATGTTAGATGGGTTGGTAGAAGTTGGCATTGCAGGGGCTTTGCTAGGGCTTAGTAACTGTTCCCATTGAGTGCCACGGAGCATCTCTTTGTTACCGAAGTCAATCGGTGCTAGAGGTGTGAACGCTGCTGTACCTGTAGGTTTAATTGGACTTGTCCAATCGCTAGGGATAGGTACTATTGGGAAGCCACCAGAGCCACCACCATCAAGGGCTTTAGCACCACCAGCCAATGCTCCTACAAGCCCTGCGGCTCTGAGTGCATCGGATACACCTAAACCAGACTTAGCGGCATTTGCAACATTTGAAGCCGTAGCCGCACCTTCATTCAATTTAGCCGCAACAGACTCAGGAGTTATTCCACCAGCAGCACCTGTAAAGATGCCACTACCACCTGTTAAAGCAGTATTTGTAACTGTTGGTGCGCCTGTAGCCAAGGCATTGCCCAATTCAGCAGCACCTGCAGAACCTCCAGAGCCACCCAAAGCCATATCTAGTTGAGCAAGTTCAGCCTCAGTCATTGCACCACCAAGCAAACCTGCGCCAGTAGCACCAGCCTGAGCCGCCTCAATAGCCGCTAACTCAGCCGCAGTAAATCCTGAAGAACCACCCAAAATACCTGCATTAGCTAAATCAAATGCTGTAGCCGCTTCAGTAGCACCTAACGCACCTGCTCCACCTGTGGCTGCACCACCTGTTGCACCTGCTCCACCTAAACCTAAAGACTCTAAACCACCAATACCAGCAGCTAACAGAGCCATTGTTGCAAAAGGTTTGATGATCTCAGCAGCATTAGAACTAGATGCGCCTGTAGTGTAGAAAATTGGCTTGCCATCAGGAGTGAAATCTACTCGATAGCCTGTATTACCTTTGCCTTCAAAAGTACCACCAAAAGCATTGCCTGTTTGACGTTCGCTATAAGTAACTGGAACAGCTTGACCAGTTATCTTGTTTCCAAAAGTTTGTTCTTCTTGAGTTTGATAGATTGGAGTGCCATCTACACCCTCACCCATGTATAACTCAACTTGCTTGGTTACAGGGCCAAACTGGTTAATGTCGGTAATCCCAATGCTATCCAAGATGCGAGCCATGTCTTTGGTAGCCGCATCAGCACCATAGCCACCTGTCCACTTGTCGGTAGTGCCTTGCGATTGAATCTGCTTAATGAGATTATCAATGTTTGACATGATTAACCCTTAATCTCTACGTTAGAAGTGATACCAGCACCAACCTTCATTGCTTTCAATTGAGCCTCAACCTCAAACTCTTGTTGCTTCATAGCAAAGTAAGCTTGTTGTTTTTCACGCTCTAATTGCAACTTAGCCGCTTCTTTCTCACGAAGCAATTGCATCTCAAGGCCAGCCTTCTGTTGAGCCATCTGCATATCAATCTGCATTTGCTGTTGTTGCAATTGCATATCAGCTTGGGCTTTTTGTTGGTTAGCCTGAATCTCAGCCTGAGTCTTTTGCATCAATGCCTGAACTTCTGGAGGCATCTGTGGCTCTTGTGGAGGAGGAGGATTAGACAACTGCTGATCTTGCTCTGGTGTGATCGCTTTGTAGAACTCACCAGAATCCTTAAATCCTGCCAACTCAACCATCCGACCTAAAGTAGAACGATACTGAGCAGGGGAGACATAAGGATTGGCAGGGCCGTACTGGTTAATCAATTGCTCTTGTTTAGCAAGAACCATATTCAGCATAGCCATTTGCTCTTGTCTGTTGCCAGCACCCAAACCTACGTTAATCGCTACATCGTATTGATTAGCCCATGTGCGAGGGTCAAACTCTACGAACTCACCACGCATACGCACCAAACGAGGCTTATCTTGATACTTGCACAAAAGATGCAAGATGCCCTTAAACAGAGACTTAACACCTGTCTCAGCAAACAAACGAGCCATCAGTTCAATCTTACCTGCGCCAGCTTGTTGCATAGAAGCAACAGCCGCAGCAGTCACGTTCTGCAAAATAGATGGGTCTAAACCCTGTGAAGCATCAGATACGCCTGTACGCTTAGACTGCATGGTATCCAAGTACTGAAGCATTGGGAAAGCAGCAGTCGCTACGTTTGTGACGTTAAGTTGTTGGACAGCACCTTGAGACTTGGCACGAATAACACCACCTGCTGTAGATGTAAGCAAGTCGTCTAGGTTTACTTGACCTTCAACAGCGACCACTCGAGCATTGTTTGTCAGATAGAGGTTATCAAGAATCTGACGAGTGATCGTAGTCTTGATTAGCTGAATGTCTGTGGTTCTGTCAGCAAGTGAGTTACCAAAGAACTTGTGTGGGATTGGGATGGGGCAGATTGAGTGGAAAGGAACATAGTCCACTTCCTCGACCATCTCTTTACCCTTGGCATCTTCAAGAATCTCGTTAGATGCGTAGAACACCTGAACGAGTGAGGCAATACCCTTACCATTTACATCAGTCTTTACATAGCACTCAAAGACCTCAATCTCTTGCATGGATGGGTCATCAGTCTGAACTTGGTAAGGTTGCTCACCAGCAGAGAAACGAGCCACACGCTCTGGAGTGTATGCAAGGGCATCACCCATTTGCAGACCTTCAACTTGCTTCTTGTTAAAACCCATAGCGATCAAGTCACTACGAGTCAGCATTTGTCTGTGGGCTACGAATGGGCTATCAGCAATCGTGCGAGCCTTCTTGCTAATCAAGAACTCCTCTGGAGGCACGTTCTCAATGCGAACCCGACCAACCATCTTTTTCTGCTGCACAACCACGTTGTGAATGGAGTTAATCATTGGCTGACCCATCTGGTCTAGCGCAGGATTACCCATTTGATCTAGGATAGGGAATTCTTCTGTGTCTTGCTCGACAATCTCCATTGTGTCGTCAGACATGAGCATTGCCAACTCATCGTTAGACAAGTTGAAGTAACGCTCTTTGGTAATATTTTCCTCGTCAGACCAGTATGCTTTCACCACTCCATTTTTCTGAAGCAAAGCATCTTTAAACCAGTCATGCAGAATGGCTACACCCTCATTGTCACGCAAAAATACCCAGCTACAATAGTCTGTGGCTTGTTTTGCGCTGGCTTCATCACGAGGGCCTTGTGGTTCAAAAACAACAATGTTGTCTGAGCCTGTAAAGATACGAACTAAAGAGGGTAGAGCACCATCAATTGCTTCGGCTACCTCACCTGTAACGATCTGGCTCTTTCCCTCAATCTCGGAGCCATATGGAGCACGCAAATAGGCTTCAATAGCCTGTTTACGCTGTTCGACTGTCTCACTTTCAATAAATCCGATCGAGTCGTCAATTTCTGCCTGTAGTATCGACTTCAAGTCGTTCGTTTCCATGTGCATCCTTTGGAGGGCGACCTAGTTTTGGTCTTGTCGGTAATTGTAATGCTTTTACCACATTTTCTAACATTTCAAGACGAGTTTCAAGTTCTTTTATCTTTGGGGCAAGATTGACCCCTTGGCGTTCTACATACATTACACAATCCATTTCTGAGGTTTATTGATAGATTCGCCCCAAGATGAATGTCCTTCATCCAGAGCAACAGCGACATATCTCCACGAGTCTGCTGCATGACTGTGTTGGTCGTGCAAAGGCTTGTTAGAGAACATTTTGGTATTTGGGTCAACATCGTAGCGATAGTGCCTCAAGTTCTGGAGGCCATCAGCGCAGTTTGTTGAGTGGATAAATGCCCTGTCTAACAGCAACCGAGCAGCGTTAATGCCATCAGCAACTGATAGTTTTGGCGTAATCCTGACTGGTTTACCCATGCCTTGCAGAATATCCTTGACCGATTTACCAGTCATATTCTTATTTTCAGCATCGTGAGGCAACCACCAATCTTTATAAACATATCCTTTGTCTTGCAAGACTTGGGCGTAATGGTCAATGGTCTTTTGGCAGTTTTGGTAGAAGTCAATAACTCTAACCTCACCACCAGCAATCACCTGAACAAACCAGATTGAGGTCATGTCAGCCCATCCTAAATCCCAGAATGTTTGAACAGGAATAGACTTATCAATACTCAGGTCACGGATTCTGTTTTCTTCTAATGCTTTACGCAACTCATTAGCGTACACAGCACCATCAAGCATTTGCCTTGTATGACCCTCCCACACATTTAGGTAGGAATCCATATCTTTTGCTTTAAGCTGTTCCAATTCATCCTTTAGAACATCAGGAAACCAAGGGTTATCACTATGATTGACCTTGACAACAAAAGCATTGTTAGGAGGACTGACCACAAACCTTTTGTAAGTTTCATCAGTATCTAAGTCAGGGTTAAATGTTACCCATATCTCAGAGTTAGGCTTTCGAATAGTCGGTATTAGGGTTTCCCATGAGGATTTAGATACAGCTTGGCCTTCCTCCACCCAACAAATATCTACACCCTCAAAAGACTTGATTGATGTGACATTGTGCTTTAAACCTACAAAGGAGAACTCTGAGCCATTTTTGCCATAGATAGCTGTCCTTTGTATGTCAAAGAGATCTGCTGCACCCATAGCTTTAATTTGGTCTGCCAACAAAGCAATTACAGAGTCTGAGATTGAATTTTGTAACTCACGAGCGCATAAAACCCTAATAGGGCTTTTCATTGATAAAGCAATCAATGCCCTAGCAACACTCCAAGACTTAGCAGAGCCACGACCACCATAAAGTATTTTGTATCTCTTTGGCTCAAACAGGAATCCTAGCTTTTCAGGAAAGTCTAGTTCAATCTGCATTAGGACGCTTTAGATTGATGTTGATGCCTGAAATTTGCATTGGGCCACCATCAGCACCAGTCATCTCAGTTCTATTTAGCTTTGGAGTAGCATACTCAGCCATTTGAGCCAACAAAGTTAAAGCACCTTTAGGGTCTGCTTTTATTTCTTTGTCTGGGTTTCCCTCTGCTACCTCTGTGAGCCATTTAGAGACATTATCAGCGTTATCCTCTAGCAACCTACTAACAGTCTCTCTAAACGTCTTGGTGGCCTTGTTAACGCTTCCAGTAGGCCGTCCTCGACCTCTGTTTGTTAAATTTTCAGAATTATTACTCTGTAATTTATTCATTTTGTTTGACTCCTCTAGGGTTGGTCAAGGTTAGTATCTGCTCACATTAAGCAGATTTAGTATATCACTTGCCTTTTTTCATTACTTTTTTAGCAGAACTCAAGGCAATGGCAACAGCTTGCTTGGGGTTCTTGACAACCTTACCACCCTTACCAGAGTGCAGAGTGCCTTCTTTGTACTCACCCATTACCTTGCCAACTTTTTTCTGACCAGCTTTTGTCATTTTCATGTTGTTCACCATTTTTCCTTGGCAGACCAAAAGGCTGCACTCATTTTGCCTTTTGCAATGTTTTTAGCATGACGAGCCATAAAACTTTCTCTACGATTCTTGTCAGCCTCAGATTCACCAGCCTTCTTAGGTGAACCCTTTACACCTTGCTGACCAAAACGAATCAGCTTCACATCCTCACCAGACTTCGCCAAAACAGCGTGAGACTTGGTTGGATGGTTAGGAGTTCTCTTAGGCTTGTTATAGCCAGAAAACTGCTCTGTGCCTCGTTTAATCATTTCTTTTTAGCAGTCTTAGCCGCTTGCTTAAACGCATCCGCAGTTGGCGCACCCTTCGAGCCAACTTTACGCATACGCTCTGGAGTCTTGCCAGCAGCCTTTTGCGCCTCGATACGATCACGCTTTTTGCGGATGTTCTCATAGAGGCTCATTTTTTAGGCTTCTTTGCTTTGTTCTTTGCAGTACGCTCACCACGCACAGGTTTAGTCTTCTTCTGCATCAACTTCTGCATCATCTCCAGAGCTTGCTGATTTGTCGTTCCCATCATATTCATCCTCGGTTATTGGCCCACCTGCAATCCATGCCTCACAAGTTCTCTTGGAAGCACACTTAAAATCAAACACTTCGCAGTAACCTAAGTCACCAGCGTCAATCACTTCCCAAGCATCCATCTCCTCGCCATTCATCTCCAAGCCTGACTCAATGCAAGCAAGCATCTTTGGTGTTTGAATGAAAGCTGAACAGTTACCGCAACGAGACTTCTTGGCTTGTTCTGGGGAGTTTCTCCATGTCTTACTGATCTCACGCCAGTAATCCATGTTGGCTTCGTTGGGGTTCATTGGGCCATAGTTAGCCTTGTCGATGGCTTTCTGACGATTCTCAAGATTGACCTCTACATCACCTGTAGCAACAGGACAAGCCTTGCCACTTTTCTCTTGGCTTTGTATCTCAATTTCAATCTTAACGGATGGTTCTAGCAAGCCTGTCATGGCAATCCTCATGGAGTTTGTACTATTTTCGCACAAAAAAAGAGGGCATACAAGCCCTCAAAACTCATGGCAACTGAGTGCCTCTATCCTATCAACTTTCTCAGGGTTTCGTTTAAAACTGACATTTCTGTTTGTTTATAAACCGACCAGATTCTTGCTTGTCCATGAATTCCATTGTGGCTACCCTGATGGCAGTCCTTACATAGCGGAATACAAAGATACTGCTGGTGCTGCTCAATGTGGTGAGCATCTGATGGCCCTGCCTGACCACAGACCCCACAAGGCATCTCTTTCACCCTTGCGAGGTGTAGTCTCTCTCGGCTAGAAAGTTTGTTATTCAATCTCTACCACCAGATTCCCATTTGACCTTATGTGGTCTTTTGTTTTCTGAATGTATCTCTCAAACTCACTTCTTGAGATACTTCCCTGTTGTAAATCAGCATACTCAATCAATTCTCTGATGGCTTTTATCCCTTGCCCATCTAAACCCATCTTCTTTGTCTCTTGGTAGCGCAAGGCTGCTTTGTGGAGGCTATCCTGTGCTGTTTGGCAAATAGGTAGTACTTCTGGGCCTACTCCATTCTTTCCCATCATCTCAGACAGGTTTAACACATCTACCAAGGTTCGCCAATCTAAGAT
>Ga0247722_10001302_pt1 | contig 13949 bp, 14 predicted proteins | sample MSEWelMarce3H_FC_FD_189094 | JGI IMG/M metagenome (GOLD analysis project Ga0247722, IMG submission 189094) | Subsurface sediment microbial communities from gas well in West Virginia, United States - MSEEL Well Study Marcellus 3H_FC | ecosystem: Environmental > Terrestrial > Deep subsurface >... | reverse complement strand
CTCATAAAGAGCGATTAATTCAAACAGGGCAAAAACATTATTCACAAATGTTGAGTGAAGAACCGCGCCCATCAGCATTACATCAACAATTGTATCAACAAGCCTTAGCCAATGGTGCATTACGTTTTGCCCAAGCTATTCAAGCACTTGCCTTAGCGATTGCGCCATTAGCTATCAATCAGCAGATTTGTTTGGTGTCTTTTGTGCGTGCAGGATTACCGATTGCGATTGCTTTAAAGCGAGCATTACAGCGTTTGGGCGTGTCGGTGAGTCACTATGGGCTAAGTATTATTCGAGATAAAGGCTTGGATAGCACCGCTCTTGATGATGTGTTGGCACGTCATCCAGCCGAAAGTGTGTTTTTTGTTGATGGTTGGACAGGTAAAGGCGCAATTGCTCAAGAGTTAGCGCGGAGTTTGTTGGCTTATCCGCAGTTACAAAATCGTTTGATTACCTTAGCTGACCCTTGTGGCAAAGCATGGTTGGCAGCTTCGGCAGATGATTGGTTAATTCCATCGGGTGTATTAGGTGCAACGGTGTCGGGTTTGGTGTCGCGTTCGGTACTGACGGAGCAAGGTTTTCATGGTTGTATGCCGTGTTTTCATTTGGCAGATGTTGATGTTAGCCAAGACTTTATTGAGCATATCGACCAACAGCTAGCTCAATTACCTACTGGTATAGCTGCGCAACCGTGGACAACAGCACAAGCACAACAACTACAACAACAAAGCCAAACGGTGATTGATTATTTTGCCCATCAATATGCAGTGACTAATATCAATCGTATTAAAGTCGGTATTGCGGAGGCTACTCGTGCCGTGATGCGCCGTGTTCCCGAAAAAGTCTTAGTGCGTAGTTATCAAGATAGGGACGTGGCTTTGTTGTTACATTTGGCAAAACAAACTGGCGTAGAAATAGAAGAAGCAGGGCAAGATTTAGGTCAATATCGAGCTTTAACATTAATTAGGAGTATGCGTTAAATGGAAAAATTATCGCCTTATGCCCTCGGTGCAACCTTGTATATGCCTGCAACGCGCCCCGATTTGTTGGCGGTGGTGCGTGGCGAAAAAATTCCTGAATTACGGTCTTTGGTGATTTGCTTGGAAGATGCAGTGGCCGAAAAGGATATTGAGTTTGCCTTAGATAATTTACAGCGTTTATTACTCGATTTGTCGCGTGTGGGTAAATATAAAGATGCCCCATTAGTGTTTGTGCGACCACGGCATCTTAATATGGCCAAACAATTGGTAGAATGGCCATTGATGAGCCTGATTGATGGTTTGGTCTTGCCTAAGTTTACCCTACATGATTTACCGATTTGGCAACATTTATTAGCCGATACCCATTTATTGGCCATGCCTACCTTAGAAACCAAAGAAGTTTTTGATGCAGGCGCAATGAGCGAATTAGCAAAAGCATTACAACAAGAATTAGCCGATAGAGTGTTGGTGTTGCGAATTGGCGGTAATGATTTGTTAAGTTGTTTGGGTTTGCGACGTAGTGTCCATCATACTTTATATCAAAGTCCTTTAGCTTATGTGATAGGCATGGTGACAGGCGTGATGGGGTCGGCAGGGTTTTCTTTGACCGCGCCTGTCTGTGAGTTATTAAATAATCCACAACTGTTGCAGCAAGAGTTAATATACGATGTTGAGCATGGGCTAGTGGGTAAAACGGCCATTCACCCTAGTCAAATAGGGATTATTCATCAAGCCTTACAAGTGACTGTCGAAGACTATCAAGCGGCACAATTGATTTTGCAACAAAATGCACCTGCGGTGTTTCAATATAATGGCGCAATGTGTGAGCCTGCGACCCATGAGCGTTGGGCAAAACGTATTTTGCAACGTGCTTATTGGTATGGTATTAGTAATGTAGAAGCTGTTGATGTGTTAGTTTAAGGCGTATTTTAGGCTTAATTTTGAGTACATTACTCTGTTTTTACCCTCACTCTAACTCTCTCCCAAAGGGAGAGAGGACTCCCTCTCCTACAGGAGAGGGGTTATAAATACTAATTAAAATCACCCCACAACCATTGCAGTACACTTAATACCGCCACAGGGGCAGTTTCGGTGCGTAATACCCGTTGTCCTAAACACCACGGCGCAAAACCATGTTCTATACTTTGGTTAACCTCACGTTCCGATAAACCACCTTCTGCACCAATCAATACTGCGACTGATTGCGGTTTTGGGCTAGGATTAGGTAAACCTATCACACTTGGCGCAAGCACAAAACGTAAATCAGCTTGAGTATTTTGTGTCCATGTTTCTAAGGCTTGAGGCGCATTGATTTTAGGAACAATATTTAGCCCTGATTGTTCACAGGCACTAATGGCTACACCTTGCCAATGCGCCATTTTTTTGTCTAAACGTTCATTGCCTAAACGGACTTCACAACGCTCACTTAATAAAGGCGTAATTTCGCTTACACCCAATTCAGTGGCTTTTTGAATGGCATAATCAAACCTATCACCTTTAGATAATACTTGGCCTAAATGTACGTTTAGCGGTGAGCTTTTATCGTTATCAATAAACTGGTTGAGGGTAACAAAGGCGTTGCGTTTATCGGCACGACTTAACACGCCATAATATTCGCCACCTTCGCCATTAAATAAACAAACTGTTTCACCGACACGAGCGCGTAAGACTTTTATAAAATGATGGGCGGCTTCTTCGGGGAGTTGAATTTCGGTGTTGAGCGATAAAGTGCAGGGGGTGTAAAGACGGGTCATGGTATTTTACTAAAAACAGAGTTAAGAGAATAGAAGAAATTCATGACTTAATTAGAGAGTGGTTCTAATGCTAGTGCTAGTTGACTAATGAGAACTTTGTCTATTTTATCGGATAAAGTTACTTCTACGAAAGATAATCCTTTTTTATTTATATGATCTGCATTGTCGCTTGCTGTAACAATGATAAAAGCTTCATGTTCAGCCAAGTATGCAGATGCGCTCATACCAAATGAGTTATTTGGTTGGGTGATAGAAATAGTATCAAGATTAGGCATAACAGGATATTGTATAGTTATTGACGTGCCTTTTTTAATATTAATTATGTGAGGTATATTTGGAACAACTCCGAAGAGTAATTCTTGCTCACTATAGTTACCACTTTGGTCTGTTGCTCTTATTGTAATCCAACCTACACCAATAGCCATATCATGTTTGATGTTATTAAATTCAATATTCCTATCGGAATTGATACTGACTTGTGATAAATCTAAACCAATAACTTTACTAATAGACAAGGTAGCCATACCACTATTATCAGTCGCTATGATTTTATTTTCAGGGTAAGGTAACAGATATTACGTCTTCACCAATTAAAGGAGGGCGGATAAAGCCAGCAAAGGCTTCGTCTTTTGCAAATGAAGTCAAAGGTTTTGTTATATCTGCTGCATTTGCTCTTATGGGGTCGTCTGAGTTTTCATTACAGGCACTTAATGAGGTAATTATGATTAAAGACAACAAACTGCGTAATAAACTATTCAAAAGAACCTCTTTAAAAGCATGTTGATAACGTAAATCTATTATATTGAATTATGAAAAGGGTTAAAACCCTCAAGGCAAACTCACCCCAACATCACTGCCTTTAGCGGGTGCATAAGTCGCCTCGTCAACGGCTTCGGCTGCTACTTTAACTACCCAACGTAATTCCTCATCACTAATCACATAAGGCGGCATAAAATACACGGTATTACCAATCGGACGTAATAACACGCCTTTCGCCAAAGCCGATTGAAAGACCTGTAAACCACGACGTTCACGCCAATCAAACGGTGTTTTTGACGCTTTATCTTGCACCAAATCAAAAGCCGCAATCGTGCCTGTTTGTCGAATGTTAGCGATATGCGAATGTTGGTGTAAGGGTTGTAAAGCTTGGGTCAAAACGGCGTTAATTTGTTGTTGCCGTTGCAGTTGAGGGTCTAATGCGAATAACTCTAAAGAGGCCAACGCAGCTCTTGCCGCTAAAGGATTGCCCGTAAAACTGTGCGAATGTAAAAAACCTTTAAAGGTTGCGTAAGGGTGATAAAAACCTTGATAAATGGTATCGGTTGTTAATACCACAGACATGGGCAAATAACCTGCGGTTAATGCTTTCGATAAACATAAAAAATCGGGGCAAATGTTGGCCTGTTCGCAAGCAAAAAAAGTACCCGTGCGCGCAAAACCAACCGCTATTTCATCCGCAATCAAATGCACGCCGTATTTGTCACAAGCGGCGCGTAATAATTGTAAATAAACAGGGTGATACATTTTCATCCCTGCTGCACCTTGAATTAACGGCTCAACAATCACCGCGCAAATTTCATGGTGCTTTTCGGCTAGTAAACTTTCCATGGCTAAAAACTGGTGACGAGCAAAGGCTTCTGGCGATACACCGTCAGGTGCTTGAGTCCAATCAGGTGAGGGTACACGGTATTGTTGGGTCAATAACGAAGCATAGGTTTGTGAAAATAAGGGAATATCCGTAACGCTCAACGCGCCTAAAGTTTCACCATGATAACTACCGCTTAATGACACAAACCGAGTTTTCTGCGTTTCGCCTTGATTATGCCAAAAGTGCATACTCATTTTTAACGCGACTTCGATGGCCGCTGAGCCGTTATCGGCATAAAAACAACGGGCTAAACCTTTGGGGGCAAGTGCTAATAGTTTTTCGGAAAGCTCGACAATCGGTTGGTGACTAAAACCCGCTAAGATGACGTGTTCGAGGGTATCTAATTGTTGTTTAAGAGCTTGGTTAATGTGAGGGTTGGCGTGTCCCCAGATATTTACCCACCACGAGCTAATGGCATCAATATAACGTTTACCGTCAAAATCCTCTAACCATACGCCTTTGGCTTGGGCTATTGGCACAATCGGGATTTGTTGGTGGTCGTGCATTTGGGTACAGGGGTGCCACAATACCGCTAAATCCCGTTGCATGAGTTGTTGATTAGTCATTTTTTTACCCCGCCAAATAGACGGGGCATTATAGACATATTTGGTAAATAGAGCAGAGCTTTGTTTGGAATATGCTTGATTTTGGGGGGCTCCTCCCATCAACAAGCATAGGTATTTACTATCTTTTTATGGGCATGAAATTCCCCTCCTCGGAGGGGCTAGGGGTGGGTTAAAACAGACAAAAATGCCCTGTTTTAACCCACCCCTAGCCCCTCTCAAGAGGGGACTTTTTCATCGTTATATCAACTTCTTATCGCCAAAATAATTGTGTAGATACGTATGCCCTTTGGGAGAGGGTTGGGGTGAGGGTTAAGCCTTATCTCCCAAGTATTTAGCTTTAACTTTGGCAATCATTGAACGGCTATCATGTTGCCACGGATGAAAGTCACGGCGATAATATTGAAAATAACTCGGAATCATTTTTCTAAAAATACCTTTAGTTCCCCAATAATAATTGAGTCCCTTTGCCCACATTTTGACATCGGTATGACGGCCAGACTCACGCATTAAAGTCACAAAGTCATAGGTTGAAAAACCTAAAAACATCACCGTACAAATGGCCATTTGCGATAGGCGAATCCATTCATTATTGACCGCCGTTTTATAAACATCAAAAGCCACCGCTTTATGCTCAGACTCTTCAATAGCGTGCCATGCCCATAATGGCGCAAGGCGAGGGTCTAGTTTTTCCAATTCATCACTGTTAAACAAGTATTCTTCGGCCATCAGCGCGGTAAAATGTTCAACGGCGGCGGTATGTGCCAATTGTCGTGCAGGACTTAAATAGGTTTTGTACCAATTCATCGCAAAGGCGACATTACGGTCAATACGGTCAATCGAATAACCGTGTTCAATCATTAAGTTATTTAATACTTCGTGTTCTTTGGAGTGATGTGCTTCTTGGCCAATAAAGGCGCGTACCGCTTGGCGCAGTTCGGGGTCTTTAATTTTGTCTTGAAAATGACGTATCGAATGAATAAAAAAATGTTCGCCCGCAGGAAAGCCGCCCGATAATGCCGATAACAATAAGGTTTTAAACGGGTCGTCGTCGTACCAAAATTCGGGAATATCTTTCAGGTCAAAATCCATTTGACGCACTTTTAAGTCATGGTGTTGGGTGGCCATGTGATTTTTTGCCGAAGCAGTGAGTGCAGCAGTCATAATACACCTCTTGGATTTATCGTTTTTACTATGAGTTAAGCATAATTGTCTTTTACAGCGAAACGTGAGACGCTACGCGGACAAGTCACTTATCATTGGTGGCCAAATGGCATTCATCGCGCACGATAAAGATTACTGGTTACGCCAATCACACATGCCCGTTACCTATCCTGCGATTTATTTAGAAATAGCAGCAGAGCATGGCATTAGTGCAGAGCGATTATTGGCCGAAGCTAAACTTCGTCCCGATTTATTGGCACAAACAACTGGCCGTATTTCTAACCAAGAATATGTACAGTTAGTGAGTACATTATTGCGTTTGGTAGGTGATATTGGTTTAGGTTTAATCGCGGGAGCAAGACAACCATTAACCGCTCATGGCAGTTTAGGTTATGCCTTAATGTCGGCGGCCACTATTCAAGAAGCGATTGCCATTTTGCAGCGTTTTTGGCATTTGCGTGGTCGCGGTATTCGCTTAGATTATTATCAGCAAGAGCAGTGGTTGATTTTTGAGTTTACGCCACAAATGCCTTTATCAGCCATTATTCAGCGCGTGTTATTTGAGGCAGTGATTTCGGGTGTGTATCATGGTTTGCGCTTTTTAGTTGCCGATATGCCGTTACAAGCTGAGTTGTGGTTTAGTGTGCCTCCTCCTGATTATGTGTCAAGTTTGCATGACTTAGCCTTGCCTGTATTACGCTATGGCATGCCCGTCAATCAATTACGGGTGAATGTGGCGATTGCCGAACAAAAATTACGCATGGCCAATCCAGAAGCCTTGGCTTTGGCGATTGCTCAATGTGAGCGTGAATATGCTTTGTTAGAAGAACATCATCAGGATATTGCGCTGATGGTGCGTAGCTTGCTTAAAGCGTCCGAAGGTCGTTATGCAACACCGCAACAATTGGCAGATAAATTACACCTTTCAGAACGCAGTTTACGCCGTCATTTGCAGCAACAAGATACCAGTTATCAGCAATTATTGGACGAGGCACGTCAACGCGATGCTTTGTTGTTATTAGAAAAATATCATTTGGATATTCAAAAGATTGCTGCCATGTTGGGCTTTACCAATCCTGCCAATTTTACCCGTGCGTTTAAGCAGTGGACGGGTCAAACACCGAGTCAATATCGGCTGTTGCGCCAGTCCAAACCCGACACCAGTATCTAGCGCAAATCGCGCGGCAAGACCGAGTGATACCACAACAGACCGCCAACACCACAAAACGTCATTAACGCTAAGATGGGCAAAGCATTGTTGGTATGCCAAATCCCTAAAACCGCACCAATGATGGCCGCTAAACCAAATTGTAATACGCCCATTAACGCCGAAGCCGTGCCTGCTTGATGGCCTTGATTGGCCATTGCTGCTGCCCCTGCATTGGGAGAAATAAAACCTAAACTGGCAATATAACTAAAAAAGCCTATCAGCAACAAGGTTAAGTGATTCATGCTCGTCACTTCGGCAAATAACAAAGCACTACTGACTAATGCAGGCAACCATAAGGCATAACGCAACAGGCGTAACATCGAATAACCACGGCGCAATAAATAGGCATTTAACTGGCTGGCTGCAATAAAACCCAAAGCGTTACTGCCAAAAATCCAACTGTAATGTGTGGGAGAAAGTCCTTGTAGTTCAATAAAAATGTGTGGCGAACCCGCAATATAAGCAAACATACCCGAAAACGGTAAACCACTGGCGAGGGTATAGCCCATAAACTGACGATTAGCTAATAATTGCTCATAATCATGAACGACTTTGCCCCATTGTAACGGTTGGGCGCGTTGGTGATGGCTTTCGGCTAAGGTCAGATAAATCGCCACCAAACATAAACTAGCAAAAATAGCTTTAAACCAAAAAATGCTTTGCCAGCCATAAGCAACCAATAACCAACTTCCCGCTAAAGGGGCAAGAATGGGGGCTAAACCCATCACTAAAATCAGCATCGAAAAGGCTTGTGCCGCTTGGCTAGGCTGGCAACGGTCACGCACAATCGCACGACTAATGACCATGCCTGCACAACCACCAAAACCTTGTAAAAACCGCGCCATGATTAACTCATTCATGGTGCTGGCCAAACTACAGGCTAATGAAGCTAACATAAACAGGCTTAAACCAGCCAATAAGGGCGGCTTGCGGCCAAAACGGTCACTTAACGAGCCATATAAGATTTGCCCCATTGCCATACCAATAAAAAAACTGGCTAAACTGAGTTGTACGCCTGCACCTAGCTCTTGATTGAGTGTCGGAAAGCTAGGCAAATACATATCAATCGACAATGGGCCAATCGCGGTTAATGCCCCTAATAACAATAACCACGGTGCAAAACGTAATGGCTCAGGGTGAGCGTGCGACATAAAAAATCACTTAGCCTAAGCTGATATCCCAAAATTCGGGGCGGGGTGGCGGGGTGTTGACATTCGGTTTGGCGCGTAAATGACTTGCCATCACACGGCACCACAAACGCACATAGTATTCAATGACGCTTTCGCTAAAGACTAAATGTTTGTCCATCGCCATACCGCGTAACATCCATTGCGTGAGTATCATTAAATGACGGACATTGTCTTTGTTAGAGTTTGGCATTAAATAATGTTCGGCAGCAGTCCCCAAGGTATTAAAGGCAGACATCCACAATTTTTGCAGCATGGTTGCCAATTCGGGGTCACGGCGACTCGCCACAATCAATTCTAAAATCACCGTGTTTTCGGTTGTACCAAATACCTGTTTCCACGAAATCATAATCAGTTCGGCGAGTTTGTCTTCGGACTCGTCTAAATGACGCATTGCTACACCTAACTGTATATAAATTTTACGCATCAAATGTTCGGCGGCGGCGGCAATTAATGCTGCTTTAGACGGAAAATGATGGACAGGCGCACCACGCGACACTTGTGCTGCTTCAACAATTTTAGTGACGGTTGTTCCCGCATAACCATCGGTTTCGAGGCATTGTAAAGTGGCTTCAATTAAGCGAGTTCGCATCGCTTCGCTACGTTCGGCTTGGGTACGGCGCGGTTTTTCGGTGTTTGCAGAATCAATCGGTTTCATGGTTTGGGTGGTTATCATGGTCAACAACTTTTAATAAAGGCTTAGGGTTTAAAACGAGTCACTTCTCAAGATTTAGGCATTGTCTAAGTCCTAAGGCTCTTTTCGTCAGATATTCGGTCTAAGCGGTGCGTATATTAGCATTTTTCTGATTGCACACTTGACGTTGGGTACAGAATTTTGGTATTTATTATACATACTGTACGTCCGTATTGTAAATGTGGGCTTAGGTATCGTCCCACGATTAGTGCGTTTTGTGAACACGAAGCCGCCTAAAGCGGATGAAGTGTAAACAAATAAGCGATAACCACCTAAGTCCTAAATAGGAGTAGACAATGAGCAACCTGCATATCCCCGAATATTTAGCCCCAATGATTCCTCGCACTTTGTTTAATAGTGACCACGAGGCATTTCGTAAAACTGCCCGCCGTTTTTTTGAAGAACAAATTGCGCCATTTCATGAAAAATGGGAAGAGCAACAACATTTAGACCGTGACTTGTGGAATAAAGCAGGTGCTTTAGGCTTACTTTGTCCAACCATGCCCGAAGAATACGGTGGCTCTAATGTTGACCGTTTATACAGTGTGATTATGATGGAAGAGCAGGCACGAGTCGGTGATTCTGCATCTGGCTTCTCGTTGCACTCAGATATCGTGGCTAACTACATTAACAATTTTGGTAATGAAGAACAAAAGCAAGCATGGTTGCCAAAAATGGCGACAGGTGAAGTAGTTGGCGCAATTGCCATGACTGAACCCGGTACAGGCTCAGACTTGCAAGCTGTGCAAACGCGTGCCATTGATATGGGTGATCACTATGTATTAAACGGCTCCAAAATATTCATTACTAACGGTTATTTGTGTGATATGGCGGTTGTGGTTGCCAAAACTGGCACGAGCGAGAAGGGTGCGCAAAACATTTCCTTGTTGCTTGTTGATGCACATAGCGAAGGTTTTAGCAAAGGCAAACCCCTGAAAAAAGTCGGTATGAAAGGCCAAGATACCTGCGAGTTGTTTTTTAATAACGTCAAAGTTCCTAAAGCGAATTTGTTAGGCATGGAAGGCATGGGCTTTATCATGTTGATGAAAGAGTTGGCATGGGAACGGATGATGATTGCTATTATCTGTGCTGCAGGTGCAGAAAGTGCCTTAGCTCAAACAGCCGAGTACGTTAAAAATCGTAAAGTGTTTGGCAAGCCAGTCGCCTCTTTTCAAAATACCCGTTTCAAATTAGCCGAATTACGCTCAGAAACGCAAATTGCTCGCGTGTTTGTTGACCGTTGTACCGAACAGGTCTTGAAAAATGAACTCAGCGTGGAAGCTGCTTGTGCGGCTAAATACTGGGTGTCTGATTTGTTAAGTAAAGTGGTTGATGAGTGTGTGCAGTTACACGGTGGTTATGGTTATATGCTTGAGTATCCAATTGCTCGTGCTTATATTGATACCCGCGCTAACCGTATTTACGGTGGTACTAACGAAATTATGAAAGAATTGATTTCGCGTAGTATTTAAGTTGTAGGGGCGAATAATCATTCGCCCTTATTTTTTGTACCATGCTTATACTTATACCTTCTTCACAAATTCAGATTTTAACTTCATTGCGCCAATACCATCAACTTTACAGTCAATATCATGGTCTCCTTCAACTAAACGAATGTTTTTAACTTTTGTTCCCACTTTAATCACTAAAGATGAGCCTTTTAATTTAAGGTCTTTAATCACCGTCACCGTATCACCATCAGCTAACACATTACCATTAGCATCTTTAATGATTTTTGTGCGATCACCTGTGGCAGATGTGGCATTTTTTGACCATTCATGGCTACATTCAGGGCAAATATACATCTCGCCATCTTCATAAGTATAACTAGATTGGCATTGAGGACAGCTTGGTAAATCGCTCATAAAAATCCTGAAAAACTCCCTCTCCCTATGAGAGAGGGTTGGGGGTGAGGGTTAGCCTAAATCTAACAACTGACATAAACGTGTGGTTGGCTCGACCTGATTCATGGTATAAAAATGCAAACTCGGTGCGCCACCTTGAATTAAAGTTTCGCATAATTTAGCAATCACGTCCTCTCCAAAGGCTTTAATGCTTGCGCTGTCATCACCATAAGCCGCTAATTGCTTACGAATCCAACGCGGCACATCTGCACCACAACCATCGGCAAAACGAATTAAATTACTCGCATTAGTAATGGGCATAATACCAGGTACGATGGGAATGTTGACTCCTGCTTTACGCACTCTTTCTACAAAATAAAAATAGGCATCAGCATTAAAAAAGAATTGCGTAATTGCACTGTTTGCGCCTGCATTGACCTTGGCAATAAAGTTTTTTAAATCATTTTCATAATCATAAGATTGTGGGTGCATTTCGGGGTAAGCGGCTACTTCGATATGAAAATGGTCGCCTGTTTCTTGACGGACAAATTCAACTAAATCACGCGCATAAGGTAATTCACCCAACCCCACTTGGCCTGAAGGTAGGTCACCACGCAAGGCAACTAGATTTTTAATACCTTGATTTTTATAACGATGTAACAGCGTGGCGATTTCACTTTTGTTATCACCAATACATGATAAATGTGGCGCAACGGCAATTGGTGCGGCTTGTTGAATACTATCAACAATTGACAAGGTACGTTCACGGGTTGAACCACCCGCACCATAAGTGACTGAAAAGTAAGAAGGGTTTAAAGCTGCTAAGCGTTGATGCACTTGTAGCAGTTTCTGTGTGCCTTCATCGGTTTTAGTGGGAAAAAATTCAAAACTAATGGGGATGTTGCGAGACATGATATTGTCCAATAAAGATAAGCGGTTTATGCGCTGATAGAATTTTTGGAGAGAGTACAGGGGGCATCGACACCTTGTAATACTGGCTTTTCATTTATCCATAACACGGCATATTGACCAAGTCGCTGTTTTTGCTCTAAAACTTTAGTAACAGAGTCTTGCAGTGCCTCAAGTATTTTTTTCGACTCCGCAGAGGGGGGGGTGTGAATGATATTCATAAATTCGCCTCTTGAAGTAACTGATAATACAAGTCTGAATTAATTATATTGCGAGAGTCGCCATTTTGCTCAAAAACTAACTGAGGAATATGACCACTGTTCATAAAACAATGAGTGTTATCGGCTAATGCACTAAAATCAACCAGCAAATGTTGAAGGCTACGTTGAAAGCGGCGTTCTATATCACGGATTGGGATATTGTGACCACCATGAGCCACTCTTTCAGCCACACGCATTTTTGACATTTCCATACTCGGTAATGCCAAATAAATTAACTCAACGCGCCAACCTGCATTTTTAAGTTGTCGGATCAGTTTTAAGTAGGTTTTACCTGCCAAAGTTGTTTCAAAAGCAAAATCTTCTTGTTCGACTATGTGAGCATCTAAGACTTTTAAAAATAATCGACTTGCATGAATAAGTTGTTGTTCAGGCGCAAGTGGCGACAAGCCCGCAGCAATCAAATCGGCATTTAAAAAACGATGGCATTGAGCTACTTTGGGTAAGTAGTTTAATGCAAAAGTGGTTTTTCCCGCACCATTAGGCCCTGCAATAATCCAACACGTAGGCATAATAGCACTCTCTAAGATGACTGTAGGTCGGACTAAAGTCCGACCTACAGTTTGCCATACTTAATACTTATAGCTTTCTGGCTTATAAGGGCCATCAACGGCCACACCAATATACTCGGCTTGAGCGGAGGTTAATTTAGTCAACACCCCACCAAAACCCGCAACCATTGCCGCAGCGACTTCTTCGTCAAGTTTCTTAGGCAATACTTCGACTTTGAGCATACGCTCTTGTACGGCAGGAGAGTGGTCAGCAAACTTTTGCTCGTACAAGTACATTTGTGCTAACACTTGGTTGGCAAATGAGCCGTCCATAATCCGTGATGGATGACCAGTCGCATTGCCCAAATTTACCAAACGACCTTCGGATAACAAAATCAGATAGTTGCTATCAGAAGGATTAACCGCACTGTTTTTAGCTGTGCGATAAACTTTATGAACTTGCGGTTTTACTTCGTCCCAATGCCAGTTTGCACGCATATAAGCAGTGTCGATTTCGGTGTCAAAGTGACCAATGTTACAAACGACTGCACCATTTTTTAGCGCACGCAACATAGCCGCATCACAGACATTCATATTGCCTGTCGTGGTGACTAATAAATCCGTCTCGCCTAATAAACGGGTATCAATATCCGCATCTAAACCTGTGTTGTTGCCATTGATGTATGGCGAAACAACTTCATAACCGTCCATACAGGCTTGCATGGCGCAAATCGGGTCGATTTCGGTGACACGAACAATCATGCCTTCTTGACGTAAAGATTGAGCAGAACCTTTACCGACATCGCCATAACCAATGACTAAGGCACGACGACCTGCCATCAACATATCTGTACCACGTTTAATGGCGTCATTGAGCGAGTGGCGGCAACCGTATTTGTTATCATTTTTGGCTTTAGTCACGGAGTCATTAACGTTAATCGCAGGCACTTTGAGGGTGCCTTTTTTCCACATTTCGATTAAACGATGCACGCCAGTCGTGGTTTCTTCGGTAATACCATGAATGGTTTTAAGCATTTCAGGATATTTTTGATGGACGATATAAGTCACATCACCGCCATCATCCAAAATCATGTTGGCATCCCACGGCTTGCCGTCTTTTAAGACGGTTTGCTCAATACACCACCAAAATTCTTCTTCAGTTTCGCCTTTCCATGCAAAGACAGGAATGCCAACGGCGGCAATCGCGGCAGCCGCTTGGTCTTGGGT
>Ga0247722_10001301_pt1 | contig 13953 bp, 15 predicted proteins | sample MSEWelMarce3H_FC_FD_189094 | JGI IMG/M metagenome (GOLD analysis project Ga0247722, IMG submission 189094) | Subsurface sediment microbial communities from gas well in West Virginia, United States - MSEEL Well Study Marcellus 3H_FC | ecosystem: Environmental > Terrestrial > Deep subsurface >... | reverse complement strand
AGTAAATAGAACTACCGGTAGTTTTCCATTTGCTGCAACTTCTTTAACCAAATCGTATGGAGCTTGCATCTCTTTAGCTGCAACATAGAGCTCATCTTCGCGCATGGAAGTTAGGCGACGAATCTCTCCACCAATTTGGCGCATATGTGTCATCGCATTTGAAACATCTCCTGTGCCAGCTTCACCCTTTGAGCGAATCATTGCCGCACCTTCATTAATACGACGAAGAGCTTCTCCTAAATTCGTTGCACCGCAAACAAAAGGAACAGTGAAATCCCATTTGTTGATGTGATTTGTGTAATCAGTTGGTGTTAAAACTTCTGATTCGTCGATGTAATCCACACCTAAGCTCTGAAGAATTTGTGCTTCGACAAAGTGACCAATGCGCGCTTTGGCCATGACTGGAATAGAAACAGCGGCTTGAATCGCTGCGATCATGTCAGGATCTGACATACGAGCTACGCCACCTTGTGCGCGAATATCTGCGGGAACTCTTTCAAGTGCCATAACAGCAACAGCGCCAGCATCTTCGGCAATTTTTGCTTGCTCAACATTGACTACGTCCATGATGACGCCGCCTTTAAGCATTTCTGCCATGCCGCGCTTTACGCGAGATGTTCCGCTTTCCTGTGCCATTACAACTCCCTATGTGAATAGGTGGCTAATACTACTTTGAAGTTGAAGTTGGCGCGCTCGCTACTTTGCGCGTGAATTCTGGCTCTTGATCCGTTAAGGCGACCCACACTTGTCCTGGCGCGAACTTAACTTCGGCCCCCGTTGCATCCGTCCACGTAGTCGGAGATAAAGGATCAGCTCGATTCCATGTTGCGGCTATCACAGTGGAATCTCGTAGTACGTAACCTTTACCACTTCCAACTGTTTGTGAAAAAGGAGTATTTCCTCCGAACTTATCGCCGTATTCAGATGGTGTTATCGAAACCATTTGTATCACTAGCGTCGTCGGTCCAAGATTTTGGCCCGTATCTGAAAGATCTGGCACCGAATTAACACTTAACAACCAACGCATGCTTGTTGGATCCCACACTGCCGAGTAATTCTGCGCTGGCCAATTCACTGTTACATCAGAGATTTCAAAACCTTCATTCTCTAATTCCTTTGAGAAAGTCCAACCAACATTTTTAGCGGAGTCAATAACGGTGCCTTTACTCACTTCATTAGCCATAAGTGTCTGGGCATTTAGAATCATCGCAAATGGTTGATTTCGATTTGGATCAGTTTCGTAAAACACCGGGCCTCTTCGCATTGCCCCAACATCTGACCAATTTGCTCCTGCAATAACTGGAAGTAATTTCTTCTGTGCTCCGCTATAGGCAAATGCCACTCGACCGTATTGTGCAAACAATTCAATATCACTTATGCGAGCACTTCTTACTGGCCCGATTCGGGGAGGAATAGTTGAAGAAAAAACCGCTGCCAATCTCGTTAAGCCACCTTCAACTTGTTCGATGTAAACAACATCGGCAAACTCCAAACCAATTTGTGGTCGTGCATATCGAGTGTCATCTATCTTCACAACCAGTACCGGACCGTTTTCTCCTTCTCGACCGCTTAGTACATTGGTTTGCACGGGTTCAGACATTAACTGTGTAACGGTTTGTGAAATTGATGTGCACCCTGCCGTACTCAAAACAGCGAGATAGGTTGCAAGTACCAGTGCGCCACGTGACTTAGAGAACATCAGATTCAAACTCATACGTGACTGGTAGCGGAGCGGTACCGGCTAGTCGGAAAGTACGGAAAATAAACTTCTTGCGCACTAATTGAGTTCGCGAGACCGCATCGACATGAAGTGCGATAGCAATTCTAATTTTGTCCGTTAATTCAGAGAGTTCCCGGAGAAGTACAACTTCAGCTGGCCTGGCACTGCTTTGTCCGTCCGCTAAGAGCAAACCAAGAGCCCCAGATAATCCACTCTCTGCTGCTGATCGATTCTCAATTATTGCCTCGCGCGCTTGATAAGCCGCTGCTGTGAGCAACATTGCCGAAGCTGGATCTGCAATTTCACTTCGAGCAATTTCTAAAGCAACTGCTGCACGCCTTTGTAACAAACTATCTAAATTTGCCCAACTAGTTTCGACTCGATGATGCAAGCGATCCAAACGCGTGGCCGAGAAAGATAAATACCAGATGAAAACAAGTAAAAGAACGATGACGAAAATAAAGGTCTTCACTTATTCATCTCCCTTCGACTCTCTTCCTAGGAACTTACTCCACGAACGGTTCTCAGATGCAAGGCGTACTTTCTCTCCGCTTACGAGCGACATCTCATAGATAGAGAAGATCTGATCTGCCACTACTTTCCAATCAAATTGTTGAGCGTGGGCTTTCCCGGCCTTACCCAATTCAACTCTTCTGTTTTCGTCCCGCAGTAAGTCGATGACACGCTTTGCGAGATCGGTAGAACTTTCAGATTCAAATATTTCTCCGTATTGACCATGATTTAACAATGAATCAAAAGCGGGAATGTCACTCGCTACAACTGTGGCGCCACCGGCCAGCGCTTCAGCCAGAATAATTCCGAAGGATTCTCCCCCAGTATTTGGCGCGATATACAAAGAGATAGAGGCCAAGAAATTTGCTTTATCTTGCTCGGAAATTTTTCCAAGAAATGTAAATCGAGATCGCAATTGAGGATCGATGGTTTTAATAACTTCATCAGGATCTCCAGGACCGGCGATGAATACACGTACATCCGGAGCAAAGCGAGAAATTATTGGTAACGCATCTACTAAAACAGATAAACCTTTGCGCGGTTCTTCGAATCGACCAATGAAGCCAAGAGTATTTCCTTGCCATTTTTCTTGTGGAGTGCCATCTCTATATCTGTCTGCATAAATTCCATTGGGAATAACCACTGCATCCGTTTCGAGATGTTCAGTGAGCGTTGCGCGCGCAGCTTCACTCACGGCAATGCGTGCAGATAGTTTCTCGATTACTGGTTCAAGAATCGGACCAATTGCGAAGATTGCTTTCTGTCTCTTAGCCGCTGCGTGAAAAGTTCCGACCATAGGTCCTTCTGCTGCCCAACAAGCTAGGAGCGAAATAGAAGGAATAGCTGGTTCGTGCAAATGCAGGATGTCAAAATCCCCTTGTGCAATCCATTGACGTACGCGAGCGAAAGCAATCGGACCAAATAAAACTCTCGCTACTGCTCCGTTGTATGGAATCGCAATGGGTTTTCCAGCACTTGTTACGTATGCAGGAATCTTTGTTTCATCAATAACGGGAGCCAGTACGGAAACCTTGTGTCCCGCTGCAATTAAGTACTCGGCTAAATCTCGAACATGATTCTGTACACCCCCAGGTGTATCCCACCCATAAGGACAGACAATTCCGATGGTCAGTGAACGAGTGAGCATTAGACACGCTCCTTGAAATCTTCATCAATCCAAATCCTTTGAAGCATGTGCCAATCTTGTGGATGTCTGCGAATTCCTTGCTCGAAATTATCAGCTGATTTTTGAACCAGCACAGAAACTTTTTCTTCTTGAGATCCAGATTCGGGAATTGAAATTTCATCAAAGGTTATGTGAATTCCATTCTTCGTGTAATTCACAAACGCAGTTAGAAATATAGCTCCGGTCTTCAAAGCGAGAACAGCAGGGCCTGCTGGCATCCGTGCGGGTTTTCCAAAAAAATCCACGTCGATTCCTGATTTAGAAAGATCTCTATCAGCAACTAATGCAATCAGATGTCCCTCGCGCAGACGCTGTGCCAATGTTGCTATTGATCTGGAATCCAACGCCAAGACTTCCATCCCCATAGCTTGGCGATACCGAAGGAACTCATTAAACAAACGCTCAGGTTTTAATCTCTCAGCAACGGTAACTAGATGAATTCCCTTTAAACAGAAATACGCTCCGGCATGATCCCAATTCCCTGCGTGTGGAAGTGCGACGATAACGCCGCGACCGCTCTTAATTCCATCGACCAATAACTCTTCTCGAGTTACGGTGACTGTTGAATTTATTCGTTCTTTATCCCAATTTGGGAATCTAAACGTGTCACACCAATATCGCATGTACGAAGCCATAGCATCTTCTAGAAGATTACTCATCTGCGACTCTGATAAACCAGGATTAACGCGAATCAGGTTCTTGCGCAATCTTTGAACACTTTTTCCGTTACGTGAAACAAGCAGATGGGCTCCACGATTAAACAAGGAATATGCAGATTTTTCAGGAAGTGCCCGTAACAATTTCCAAGCAACAATGTAAGCCCAGGCTACGAAACTATCTTTCATCTTAAATCGCGCGTTTTACTATTAACAATCGTTGACATGTAGTTATTAAACCGAGAATTGCTAAGACCCAAGCGCTAACCGCTAATGAGTAATTCAAACCGAGCCCATGCAGTCCAGTGCCGACTAAGAGGATGATCGCCCGTTCAGTTCGTTCAGCGATACCACCGCTGCATTCAATCGACATGCTCTCAGCTTTGGCTCTTATGTAGGGAATCAACATTCCTGTAACAATTGCAACTAAATACACAATCGAAAGTGAATCGTTTTCATTAATTAAGTAAATTGAAACAGCAAATAGAATCGAAGAATCGGCAACTCTGTCGACAGTTGAATCGAGGAATCCTCCCCATTTGCTGGCTCCTTGTGAACTGATGCGAGCCATTGCCCCATCGAAAAGATCACTCAACATAAAGAAACTGATTACGAGCGTTCCAACAAAGAAATCACCGCGTGGAAAAAAATACAAAGCACTGCATAAAACACAAAAGGCACCGATGGCAGTAACTGCGTTAGGAGTTAATCCGATTCGTAGGAAGAATCTGGCCACCGGCGAAATAATTCGCGTGACCGCTGGCTTTAAAACATCACTAATCATTAGGCACATCGTAGGCTGAGCCCATGGCATCTCATAGTCACGACCTCACCATCAGCGTGTACGGACACTCAAGTGCCAACCCCGAATCAGTAGCCAGCCTCTTTGGCGGCAAACATGTTGCGCAGTCCGATGGATCAGAAGATGTTGCAATCTTCGTCATTAATCCAAACACAGGAGTTGATGAACAAACCGTCGCCAACTGGGGCGCACTCGATGATTTTCAAACACCTCGCATAATTGTTGTAACGGAGTTGGATTCGGGTGAAGCAGATTTTGATGATGCGGTCTTGCTGGCAAATAGGCTCTTCGATCAAGTAGTAACGCCATACCTAGTGCTACATGATGACTTAGGTGCTCCATGCGCTCTGATTAGTTTAGAAACTCAAGAGATTATTGATTATTCAGAAACACCAGAGAAAACAATCGCGAGTGATCCTGAACATAAAACCTTGGTCAGCGAGTTTGTCGAAGAGTATGCAGCTCATTTAGCAGTAATGGGCGATGGTGCATTCGCTGCAGGTTTGCTATTTCCTGCGATACCACTATTGATTGAAAAAAGAATTGGTGTAGATATTGTTAGAAAATATCTCTCCGAAATTAGTCGTTAATCCAACCAGCTGCAAGATCACTTCGAGTCTGAGCAAGTAGTTGCGGTAATACTTTAGTTTGACCGATTATCGGCATGAAATTGGCATCGCCGCCCCATCGTGGAACTACGTGCTGATGAATGTGTTCGGCAACTCCTGCGCCAGAGATTGCTCCTTGGTTCATTCCTAGATTAAATCCAGCAGCACCGGAAACTTTACGAATGGTTTTCATGGCTTGTGAACTCAGAAATGAAATCTCATTTCGCTCTGTTTCTGTGAGTTCAGTTAAATCAGCAACGTGTCGGTATGCGCACACTAAAAGATGTCCAGCGTTGTACGGATATAAATTCATAACTACATACGCTTCTTTGCCACGATGAACAATTAATCCGTCTTCATCACTTAATGATGGAATTGTGCAAAAAGGGCACGCAACACTGTTGCCTTCTAAAGGTCTATTTTCGCCTTTGAGGTACTCCATGCGATGTGGAGCCCATAAACGCCCCCAGGCATCAGGAATACCTGCTCCACCTTCTAGATGCATCCTTTATACCTGAATTCGTTTGTTCACAGATTCTTTAATCTCTGCAATCGCTTGCGCAATTGGAATTCCATTCTTCTGCTCGCCATTTCGATATCTAAATGAAACAGCGCCAGCTTTTTGATCTTCTTCTCCTGCAATAACCATGAATGGAACTTTCTGCATTTGAGCATTGCGAACTTTCTTCTGCATGCGATCATCGGATGCATCTAGTTCAGCGCGAATACCGGCCTTCTTCATTTGAGAAATGACATCTGCTAAATAATCTGCAAACGCATCAGCAACTGGAATACCAACTGCTTGCAATGGAGCCAACCATGGTGGGAAAGCACCTGAGTAATGCTCGGTCAGAACACCAAAGAATCTTTCAATTGAACCAAACAGTGCGCGGTGAATCATTACCGGACGTTGACGTGTTCCATCTGCAGCTGAGTACTCAAGTTCAAAACGTTGAGGTAATTGGAAATCAACTTGAATCGTCGACATCTGCCATGTTCTGCCAATCGCATCTTTTGCCTGAACCGAAATCTTTGGACCGTAGAACGCCGCTCCACCTTCGTCTAGAACTAACTCTAATTTCTGTGCTTCCGCAGCTTTTCGAAGAGCCTCTGTCGCTTCAGTCCAATCCTTATCATCGCCAACAGATTTTTCAGGATTTCGAGTTGAAAGTTCTAGATAGAAATCGTTGAGTCCGTAATCACGCAATAAATTCAAAACGAAAGTTAAAAGCGAATCCAATTCAGTTGGCATTTGCTCTTTGGTGCAATAAATATGCGCATCATCCTGTGTAAAGCCACGAGCACGAGTAAGTCCGTGCATTACGCCTGATTTTTCGTACCGATAAACAGTTCCAAATTCGAATAATCTCAGTGGCAACTCGCGATATGAACGTCCTCGTGCGCGGAAAATTAAATTATGAAATGGGCAGTTCATCGGCTTCATGTAGTACTGCTGCCCAGCTTTTTTAATTGTTCCATCTGGATGATGTTCTTCATCCAAAATCATTGGTGGATACATGCCCTCTGAATACCAATCAAGGTGGCCTGATGTTTCAAAGAGAGCGGCCTTAGTTAAGTGTGGTGAGTAAACGAATTCGTAACCTTCTTCTTCGTGACGGATGCGGGAGTAATCTTCCATCGCGCGACGAATAATGCCGCCCTTAGGATGAAAAACTGCCAAACCAGAACCGATTTCTTCTGGAAATGAAAACAGATCTAATTCATTACCTAATCTGCGGTGATCTCGTTTTTCTGCCTCTGCCAGCAACTCAAGATGCGCAGTAAGTTCTTCTTGAGTTGGCCATGCAGTTCCATAAATTCTCTGCAGCATTGGATTCTTTTCCGAACCTCGCCAATAGGCCGCAGCACTTCTCATTAATTTAAATGCAGGAATATGTTTTGTTGAGGGCAAGTGAGGTCCACGACACAAATCGCTCCACACTGGTTGACCATCTCTACCTAGGTTGTCATAAATCGTTAATTCAGCTCCACCAACTTCAACACTTGCTTCTTCACCTGCGCCAGATTTCAAACCGATTAATTCGCACTTATACGGTTCGTGAGCAAGTTCTTTCAGAGCACCCGATTCGGAAGTAATACGGCGTTTGAATCTCTGACCATCTTTGATGATTTTTCGCATCGCAGACTCTATTTTTTCAAAATCATCTGGATTAAAAGGACGCTCTGGATCGAAATCGTAATAGAAACCGTCAGTGATTGGCGGACCAATACCTAGTCTCGTACCTGAGAAAATACTCTGCACTGCTTGTGCCATTACGTGAGCAGTTGAATGGCGCAGAACTGCAAGTCCTTCGGGAGAAGAAATCGTTACTGATTCAATGGAGTCACCAGAAACTAAGTCACTCCACAAATCTTTTAATTCGCCATTAATTTTGCAGACAACTACATCTTTTCTATCTGCGAAAATCTGTGTTGGTTTTTGATCTGCCGCAACGTTGACGGCAACACCATCAACGGTGACTGAAATCTCGGACATGCCCCTAGCCTACCGAAGTCCGTACTGCCATTTCTCGGATTTGTTGCGCAAACAATTCACTAATTGGCAGATCCGGCATCACTCGCCCATCAATACTCTGCACAGGTATCGCAATTTTCAAACTTGAAATCACTAATGCGGCCTGCACATGCGAGAGATCATTTGTGTCTATTTTTCGGACCTTCACTGGCAAATTTTCGACAACTAAAGCGCGCATAACTCCAGGCAGCACCCCCTGAACAATTGGTGGAGTAACCCACATGCCGTTGGTGTAAAAAATCAGGTTCGACACAGCAGCTTCGCAAACATCGTGATTGCTGTTAATTACTATCGCTTCGTCGCATCCACGAGATTTAGCAGCTTCTAAAATTTCTAGACGAGAGGTATATGGAAAAGTTTTACTCGGTACCCCTTGAATATCAATGCGTACCGAATGGGTACATAACTTTAAGTTGTGGGTAATTTCGGTATATGCATCGTGAGTTGCGATAAATGTGCCATCATTTTTAAAAAGTAAACGCAATCTGCCAACTGGATGGCTAACTTCAGCAAGTAATACATCTATTGCTGTGCGTACGCGTTCTTCATTAGGAATAGAGACGCCAACTCGCGCCCCTGCATCAAGTGCTCTTCGCATATGCCTATTTAATGCATACGGAATTCCATCAACAGTTTTAATGGTTTCGAAGACGCCAAAACCTTCTGGCCAGTTATCTGCTTCAAGGAGATCTGATTGCGCATCAACTAATGCGTCATTGAACCAAATCTTCATGAAATTTCTCCTGATGCAATCTTGACCAGCCGCTGGGCCTTTAGCTCTGTTTCTTCCCATTCAGATTGGGGATCACTGGCCCATGTTATTCCTGCGCCTGTTCCAAATTTCAAAACATTGCCATCTTTCCAAAAAGTTCTAATCGCAACGGCTAATTCACATGAATCACCTTGAATCCAACCTAATGCGCCGCAATAAGGTCCACGATTATTTTCATGCTCTGCAATTATTCGAATAGCAGATGATTTAGGTGCTCCACTTACAGATCCTGGTGGCAGCAGCGGAGTAATAACTTGATACCAATTCAAATCATCCTTTAACTCACCAGTGACATCTGAAACCAAATGATCTAATCCAGGGTGCACTTCCACTGCCAACAAACGTGGAACATCGATGGAACCATCTTTGCAAATTTGACCAAGATCATTTCGAATCAAATCAACAATCATTATATTTTCGGCCTGATCCTTGCTTCCGAAATCAGATCCTCCAGAAGGTCTTGTGCCCTTAATCGGAGATGAAGTTACTTTTGAGCCGCTCCGTTTTAGAAAGAGCTCAGGTGAAGCTGATGCAATTTCAAGACCAGGTATTCGAAGATAGGAAGCGTATGGTGCTGGATTGTTATTCAGAATTGAAGAAAAGAGGGGCGATAGAGAAAAATCAGGAGCAATCGTTACGCTCAGAATTCGACATGCGTTTACCTGATAAACCTCACCAACGGATATGTCTTCTTGAATGCCAGATACATACGAAACGTAATCCTGTTGATTCATTGAAGAAACAAACTCGTCCGTAACAAATGCGGAACCCTCTGAAACAAATTCGGATTGCTTGACTGTAGAGAATTTTGCACATGTCCATTGGCCTTCAAATGAAATGGATACAGCCCAAAAACCATCTGCAGTAATTTCTCGGGGGTCGTGCGTCACCAGCTGCAAACCAGTTGCAAACCGATTGCCCATCCAAAAGATCGGCTCAACCCCTGCGTTCATGCGGACAACTTAGTCGTTAGCCACTCGCTTTGGCTCTTACGCACTCATGCGATAGATTTTGCCCTGCAATACGCGGACGTAGCGCAGTTGGTAGCGCGGAACCTTGCCAAGGTTCAGGTCGCCGGTTCGAACCCGGTCGTCCGCTCTGATTCACCGCCACTTACAGATCTTTACAAATGTAAAAGATAAAAGTGGCGGTCTTTCTATGGTGGAATGGCCGAGAGGCGAGGCAAGGGACTGCAAATCCCTCTACACGGGTTCAAATCCCGTTTCCACCTCCATTATTAATCAATATGAAATAGGCATGTCCATTGACCAACAAGAATGAAAGAATCTCTCTATGAATTCGCAAGATGAGTCACAACGTCCGTGGGGTCGTTATGAAATCTTGCAAGAGAGTGCAATTCATAAAACAAAGTGCATTTATGTTTTGCCAGGAAAACGACTTTCTTACCAACGCCACCAAAAACGAGCCGAACATTGGTTCATCATTCAAGGCGATGCAGAAGTTACGTTAGAAGGAAAAGTTTCAAAGCTTTCCTCCGGTGACACGATTTCGATCGCTAAGGGCCAACTACACCGAATTGCAAACATCGGAAGCAACGAAGTTATTTTCATTGAAGTTCAAACTGGAACGTACTTTGGCGAAGATGATATTGAGCGTATCGAGGACGATTTCGGTCGCTAATTTAGCTGTTGTATAGTTCTTCTACCTAAGGACGATTGGCTCAGCGGTAGAGCACCACATTGACATTGTGGGGGTCACTGGTTCGATCCCAGTATCGTCCACGTTAGATCAACTTATTTTAATTTAAACCCTTTCGGACATTTAGGGTTCACACCGCTAACTTTCTTAATGGTTTTGCCTTTCACACAACTTATGCTCTTCTTGGCGCCACTTGAAGGTGCAGCAACTGCTGGAGCTTTACTTTCAGCTGCCGTAAGGGTGAGTGTTGCTCTGCCAAGTACATATTCACCACCTTTAGTTTCAGGAAATTTAGTGTAATAAATTCGGAAAACTCCATTTGAACTTTCGTAGCCAGTTGGATCTAACCCAAATAAACCAGGGGTGGTTAGCATTTCAGGCGCACTCCAACTTAATCCATCCTTTGATGTACTGACGAACAATTGTTGTTTTCTAGACGGGGTGCAGGCGATATCTGCCATAATCATTACGTAATCATTCGCCTTAGCTCTCAAAATTTCAGTATCCACATAACCGTTTTCAAATCGCCAACCAGGCTCTTTAGTGAAACTTATGCCGTCGGTTGAAATATAAGAAGCTACCTTTTCAAGACATTTACCAATTACTGGGCTTTCAACTATATAAATTCGTACTCGACCGTCTGGAAGCAGCACTGCATCTGGTACTCCCCAAGCTTTGGTGCTTGTTGGCACCTTCATTTCTTCAGTTGTTGCTGTACGAGTACCTATTCCAGTGCAGTTTGCATCCAAGCATGGTGCTGAATAAACCTGCTGAGACTGTGGATCCATATCTTTAAAGTAAGCGCGTTTAGATCCATTAGGAAAAGTAACAACAGTGAAATCAAATCCAAGACGACCAGAAAGACTTACTGGTGAACAAACTCCGGCGTCATTGCAATCACTTGCGACAGTTCCCTGCGCCCCATCTGCACGCCAAACACGATCTACTCCATTCAATCTTTCTACATGCGCAGATGCGCCATTCATTCCTAATGTGACTGAATCTTCACTTATACGCCAATTAGAAGCGTGAGCTGGGGAAATAGCTGATAAAGTTGAAATGAAAAATGCGGCGATAACAATCCTGATGGATAATTTCATAGGAGAATTTTTAAACGGCAGAGATATCTCTGTCAATTATTTTACGTTAATTTCTTAAGAAATATTCAAAAGCACCCGTATTAAATTGGGCAATTAGCTACATAAAGGCCTCATCTCGCACCTTTGAAACCATAGTAACCGAAGATAACTCAGTATCGTCCACTGCTACTTTCGCCGCTGTGATTTAACTACCTGAATAGCCGCATCAAAGTTCATCGCAAAAATGATTAATCCAATTAACAGATCTGGAATCTGACTGCGCCAAAAGAGAGTAATAACGCCGGCGCAAATAATTAAAACATTGGCAAGGGCATCGTTTCGAGCAGATAGATAAGCTGCTTTGGCTAACCCGCCCTCTTCCGTCTTATGTTTTACTAAAATATATGCGCAATACAAGTTAATAATTAATGCACCAATTCCGATGATCGACATACCGCGACCATTTGGGACTACTGGTTCATTAAGTCTTGAAATTGCCGAGTAGATAAATAGGGCTCCAGGAATTAGGAGTAAAAAAGCAAGAACATAACTGAGAACTTTTCGAGCCACCACCGACCAAGCAAAAGCAATAAATATCAGAATATTGATCGACGCATCCTCTAAGAAATCCAAGCTATCTGAGAGCAAAGAGAGCGAACCAAAGATTTGCGCGAAGGTAAACTCAACGAAAAAGTAAAACAAGTTTAGAGTTGCGACAATTGCTACAGTTTTGCGCAATCCGTATAACTTCATAGTTGCTTCACCCCTATTAGTGGCTTACTCCTCCAAGGTTCATGATCACAACGCCAGCAATGATGATCGTCATGCCAATGATGTTTAACTTGGTTAATTCCTGATTGAAAAAAATCATTCCGCCAATTGCAGCACCGATGATTCCAAATCCTGACCAAATTGCATATGTAATCCCAACATCAATTTTCTTGAGGGATTGAGATAGGAGCGCAAAGGCAGTGAAGTAACCCAAGAGAACGCCGATTGATGGCCATAACTTTGTAAAACCATCGCTGAGTTTGAGTAACAAAGTCCCGACAATTTCGGCCCCGATAGCAATTGCCAAAAGGATCCATGTCATAACGCAATGGTATCCGTATTATTATTTAACCATGCCTACTAAAAACCCGAGCCGAGAAGCGCATTTTCCGCTTATAGAGAAGAAGCACGGCGAACCAATGAAGTACTGGTTTAAGGTCATGGCCACAATTAAAGATAAGAAGTATCCCGAACAGATAGCGCACCTTCGTGAAAACTATGGATTCTCACAAGCGCATGCCAATGCCCTAGTTATGTTCTCTCGTGGATCAACTACGACACGTAAGTTTGAAACACCTAGTGATTACTTCAAATCTATAGATCCAGTCCAAGCCAAAACTCTTAGAAAAGTATTTAGAATTCTTAAGGCGAAATACCCTGAATTAGAACTCGTTACGGCATGGAATCAGCCGATGCTACGAAAAGGCACTCATTATGTTTTCGGTGCATCCGTTGCAACTAATCACATTTTGATTGCGCCCTTTGATTCTGAAGTAATTAAGAAAATGGCACCGCAACTTAAGGGTTACAAGGTCAATAAGAAGACGGTTGCTGTGCCGAATGATTGGGAAGTCGACGAAAAAATCCTAGTAAATATGGTTAAGAGCGCTCTTTCACAAAAGTGAGCGATTTTTCAAAAATGATCTCCATGTCATGATCCAAGGTGGCAACGTGGTAACTATTTGTAAGTTCTACGCGTTCTTTGTCCTTTGAAGAAATCCCTTCGAGAATAATCTCTGTGTTCGACACCGGAAGTACATGATCTTCGGTGCTGTGAAATAGCAGTGTCGGGATGCTCACTTTTGCTAGGTTCGCTCGAGTTACTTTGAGCATTTTTGTGAGCTCATAAATTCCAACTATTGGATTAGCATCGTAGGCATATTCCGTCACGTTCTTGCGTTTAATGTCGTTGCCAACTGCAGAGCGCATTTTCTGGAACTTTGACAAAATTTTCGCCATAGTTGGGGTGACGTGAGGGATGTGAATCATCGGATTAACCAACACAATTCCGCTTATTTTCTCCAGGTGATTCTGAGTCGTATAAAGAGTTAACCCACCACCCATGGATAGACCGAATACAAATATCTTTGAACAGCTCTTCTGAAGTTCTCGTAGTTCACTCTCAATTTTTCGTGGCCACTCTTGCCACTTAACATTGTTGAGATCCTCAGGTTTGGTTCCGTGGCCCGGCAATCGCGGCACACGAACTGTGTAACCCTGTTGAAGCATGAACTCTGCCCAAGGGCGCATCGATGATGGAGAGCCAGTAAAGCCGTGGACTAAGAGAATTCCTATTTCTTTTGTTGCACCTGTTCCGGTTGCAGCAAAATCATCTAAGTAGCCAACTGGTGCGCCAATAACTCCCATGCGA
>Ga0247722_10001300_pt1 | contig 13956 bp, 6 predicted proteins | sample MSEWelMarce3H_FC_FD_189094 | JGI IMG/M metagenome (GOLD analysis project Ga0247722, IMG submission 189094) | Subsurface sediment microbial communities from gas well in West Virginia, United States - MSEEL Well Study Marcellus 3H_FC | ecosystem: Environmental > Terrestrial > Deep subsurface >... | reverse complement strand
GAGCCATATACTGCTGTTCGTGATATGGTATTAGACGATCGCTTTGTGGATAATATGGGTAATATGAAGCCGGTTGAGATTTCTCGTCGCGGCCGTTCAACATTGGAGGATTTATTTCACGGAGAAGAGCCCGTATTTCATGCATATACTCTACAGTCCTTGCTAACGAACTTTCGTGGTCAGCGCCCTATTAGCGGTATGGACTGGAACTCCTATTTCGCCCCATATTTCCCTGATATACCTGCTGAGGGCCCATACATATTAAGTGGAGATGATGAAAATCATGCGAAGTTGGTTATTCAATATACATTAAAGCGAGATAAATTACTCCACCAGTTAGATGAACTCCTAGAATCTACTGCATTAACGAAGCTCTCTATATTCGGCATTCGTAATATTAAATTAGTATGGACCCATGCGAACACTGTACCACCCTTATCAATTGAAGAAGTATTTTACAGCACACTAGTGAATGGTCGCCGCCCATTTATGAGATTAATACCGACTGATTCTGGTGCTGTATCCAAGATTCATACAATGGGAACAATACCGATACCAGATGTAGCAGATCCGTCATTACTTGTTCAGTGGTCGCGTGAAACATCGCCCATTCCAAAAAAGGATGTTCTTATTATTAAATCATTGCTGCGTGGTCAGGTAGGTAGTGTACCTGCAATATACGGTACGTTTCATATATTTGAAGATGGTTCGATCGATTATACGTTATATCCTCCTAAGATAATGAAGAAGCTGGATATAAATGCTGATATGAGAAATATAGCACCTGTTATTTCGCAGACATTGGAGGGGATTGACCTGGATAGTTACAGGATGCAGCTGTCTGAGCTGTCTGTCATCCTGTCCCTGCGTCTGGACAAAGCTGCTGCGCAGCTAAAAAAGGCGCAGCTGCAAAAAAGACTGCGCTCCCTGCAGCCCTTCTTCTATGAAATAGCCCCTTTACCAGATGAATCACCTATAATTATGCTGCGTTATAAGGCAGTAAGTGAATTTGCGAAGGAGGATAATGTTGTACGTGAATATATAACGCAGTATATGACTCGTCGTGCAGTACAGCAATCGGATAATTTCCTGCAGGATTTAATGAATCGTATTATAGAGGAATTTGGCCTGCAGCCTGCGGAAGCGAGATCAATTATAAATGATTGGCTGCTGCAGAATGATTCATTTACTGTAACATCGCCTGAAACGGGCGAATTCTTAAAGAAGTATAATCCAGGTATCGATATCGCCATATTTGGTGCACATCCATTCTATACAATTCATTGCTATCGTATTAATTCAAAAGAGTCTCTGGCGCGCATTTATACATTATTATCTGTTTTACTATCTGCGGATGATGAAACGCTCGATTATTTCGTAAAGCAGGGGGTTGCCGCGGGATTAGATGAAATAACCGATGAAGTGCAAGAGGAGATTATTGAACGCGAGGAAGTACCTGCAATTCCTGTAATATCCAACACAGAACAACCTGTGGATCTCACTTTCTTAGCCGATTTCATGGGTGAAGAACTACCTGCAGAGCCCCTAACCGCAGTAGAAGAAAAGCCTGCGCCAACAGGTGTTCCTGCTCCAGATAAAGCTGTTGTAGAGGCTGCAAAGAAGGGGCTGCCGCCACCACCAGATGCACCCATTTTAGCAAAGGGGTGGTTCATTAATAAACTAAAAGAGATTGATCCACGCCTATTCTCATTCAAAACATCTATTAAAGGTGACAATGGATATACTCGGCAATGTGCCGCGAACGATGATCGTCAACCATTCGTATTAACGCACGAACAATATATGCATATGAGGGAGGTTTATGCGGAGGACGAGGACATATTTTTTGTGGAATATCCATTTGAGGGTCGTGAGACGGAGCCGCCTGCAAAATCGGAGGTATATCGTATATTAAAATTCGGCTCGGATCCTGCGAAGTTGTCATATTATTTGTGTGCACCAATATTTTGTTTGCGTGATCAAATTCTAATTCGCCCAGGTGATTTAAAATCACGGCAGGATCGTGAAGGAAATCCAAAAGAGAAGAATACATGTCCTTTTTGCGGTGGAACAGTAATTTCGGATGAGGATCGTAATAAGAAATCTAAAACGGCAACAGTCATTGTGCGGAAATATAAGCCCAAATCGGATTTGCGGCATTCAGAGGTAGGATTTTTGAAATCTGTATCTCATCCAGAGGGTTTTTCATTACCGTGCTGTTTTACAAAACCGAAAACCCTGCGCATAAAGGATCCCCAGTTCAAATTCTTTCGCGATTATGCTGCAACAGAACAGATTGCCCCAGACGACGATATAATTGAGGAGGATGTGCATACAATAAAAGCTGTCGAGTATGGTGTACAATTGGCGCGCATTCATAAAGAGTATATTTTGGGAGCAGAGAAGCATCCAATCGAGAGTGGTAAATTCGGTGTGCTTACTGCCGGCCTCGATACATATTTTTCACAGGATTCCAAGAAGATTGTTTCGCGTACAGGAATTCGTCAAGAGCTTATACCCTCCGCAGAGGGCTTCCTGCGTATGGGAGTGGAATATACTACAATCACCGATGAAATGATCAATCCCGCAGAAAGATCACAGGTATTCAATGAAGGCCTGCTCGGTGCACTCGTACCTCTCTTAATGAAAAATACCATTGATGAAGTGCGGGGACTCCTAATTAAAGAATTTAATCCGCGTGTATTTGTGGCGGCAAATTATGGGAATCTGGTGAACGAGTTCTATAATAGCAATGATGCGTTACCAACGCAGAATGAGTTGAAGTTATGGGCAAGTCGTGAATTGGGCGTATCATTATTAGATCGTAATATGTATGAGTTGGGCCGTATATATATTGCATATAATCGTTTTATTGGATTCTTGAAGGATACAAATAAGAGGAAGGAATTGAGGCATATTAGCGCAGTTCTTGCACAGCCAGGTATAATCACCAGTAGAGGCCTTGTACTTATTGTATTAGATCATAATATAAAAGACCCCGATGATGCATTAAAATCGCCAATTGTACGGTGCCCTCCATATGGTATTTCACCGTTATTATATGATACAGCCGATGTTGCGTTTGTAATAAGGGATAATCAGGGAATTTATACACCAATAGTATATTCGTATAATTCTCCCGCAGCAGGAAAATATTTGGAGGAGCATCGCAGTACGCTGCGATTCCAGGCAGAAACCCGCGCAGCATGGCCAAAGATTGTGCAGAAACGCGCAGAAGAGTTCTTCAATATGTGCGCAGCACCCACAGTTACAACATACACATCATACTCTCATATATCTACACGTGGTCTTGCACCATTATCGCAGGTTATTTCATCTCTAAAAGCGGAGAAGGCCCCTGTGGGTATATTGCGTGATTCATATAATCATATCGCAGGTATAACATATAGAGCGCTATCAGGAAAAGGCCTCGTTATTTTTCCTGTATTAGATGATGGTACTATGCCGATACAAATTCGAATACATCTAGATTGGGATGATGTTGCAGTCGCTACAATAGATGATATATTAGAAACATATACTACCCTATTTCTAAGTAAATTTGCATATTATAAAGGGTATAAACCGCTCAATATAGTCCAAAAGGGAGACGAATATATTGGTATACAGTTAGAAAATGGGATTATAATTCCTGGTCAACCGGTGACAGATCTTCCATCACGTGCATCTGGACTGAAGGTGCATACAATAGATGATTTTGAATGGAGTATTAATAAGAGAATTTTGGATGGAGATTCGCGCGAATTCCAAAATATACCAACAATTGCATCAACAATAAATCAGATTGACGAATTATATGAGCATTTTAGGGTCACTGTGGCGAACTGGTTATCTGAGGAGGATGGGGCAGAGAGGAGGAAGAGGATAGAGGAGGTGATATTTCGCAGTGATTTAATGGGATACGAGAAGAGAAAGCGGTTACAGATTATAATTGGTGGTGCAATCAGGCAATGGTTTTACGAGGACGACGAGGCGTTTACTCTGCCGCCAATATTTTTGCGTAGTGATTGCAGGCGTATTTCAAAGGATAAATGTACGGGTGCATGTAAATGGGTATCTGATGAAGGACAGTGTAAAATACATATACCACGAACTGCAGATATTACAGGAGAGATAATTTCTACTGCAGATCTATTTGTTGGACGTATTATAGAAGAGCTCGCGAATTTCTATCAACGGCGAAATCAAATACTAACAAACTCGGTATCTAAATTAAGTAGTTTAATTAATGCAATCCATTATGACGATCAATGGATAATACCAGAGCGCAGTATAACGTGGGTTGAGTTATTGCGTTTAGATTGGGCGACAGGTGGTGAGAAGGTGGAGGCCGCGCGTTTTTATGAAGAAAAGTCGGTTGCAGTAATTCCACAAGTACAGGAAGACAGCCTGCAGGCTATACCTATATCATTCGCAGACCCACTAGGTATTCCTGTAGAACGCCTCTCGCAAATGAAATACAAATTGTATGTGCCCCCTGATAATACAATTACCGCATATATGCCTATTTTAGGGATTACAATGGAGGAAATGGGGTTTACCGAGGATACACGCACATTTACATATGATTCATTACAGCGTTTCTCGCAAATTAAAAAGAAAACCATCGTCCTCGTTAAAAATGATGGAACTATTATGATTGGACGTCATTCTTTGAAGCCCGCGGAGATATATTTATTGATTGATATGGGTGATTCGATTGGTATAATAGTATATGATGTATCGCAACCTATGTTAAAAGCGGTCGATTTGCCGTTAAAGGTGGTAAATGCAATAAGGGATGCACCTATTGTGAAGGGCGAGGAGGATATAGGGACAATGGCTGCTCCAACGAAGCGCCGTCTGATTATTCGTCGGTAAATTCGACGGGTCCGTTAATGAGACCATTTGCGAGTGCGCGACGTCTGCAGTCAATCATTCCTTCTACTTCATCTTCTAGAACATTGAGGCGAATACGTTTAAAAGACGGTGCATTAGGGTGCAGAATGAGTAGATACATATCTGCAATTTCGAGTCCGTAATATTTTTCTAGAACCCAGCGATATACGTTGAGTTGTAGTGAATAGTGCCAGTAGTTGGAATCTGGTAGGTGTGATACAGGTCCGAGGCCGCTTTGAAAACGATTCTCCGTTTTAATTTCTTTAGAGCGCTTCCAGTCATAAATAAGGAATTTGCCGTCCGATTTACGGCGAAAGATCATATCAATCGAACCAGATAGACGAATCTCTTCCACCCATACTTCCCATTCTGTGCGATATGGCTCCAAATCATCCCCATATTTCTTCCAGAATCGCATGAAATATTCCCATTCAACTGTATTATACGTCTCCTGGGGAATATATTTATGCGCAAGCTCGGTTGCAAAATCAGTGAGGGGGAGGCCTCGTGTAACTGCATCTCTATATTGCGGGGACGCATTAAGGAACATCTCAATTGCAAGATGCATTGCAGTCCCTGCTTCAGATGCAACCCGACCATTCTCCGCCCATTCAGCTTTAATTTCCTCGGCAGTTTTCCCATAGTATTTACTTTGTTTCCATTTATGGGATGACATCATTTTAGAGATGATTGAATCTGGATCAAAGTGTCCGAAGAATTGATGTAGGAATCCGGTAGTGGAGATATATCCTTTTGATTCATTCTTTACAGTATATACATGAGTAGGTTCATCGAAGTGGATTGCTCTATCGCGCGGGTGTTCATATTGTCTGGCGAGGTGTTGCCAGTCCGCAGCAGTTGACCTTTTATATACTACAGATTCAAGTGTATCCATTTTATAGATTTATATGCAGATAGACTTGGCTAATCAATTTTATATGAGTATAGTAATATGCCGGCGGGAACAAAGAGGAAAAGGTCAAATAATATTCAACCGCTAACGAAAAAACCCCGATTAAATGCAGGTGTAGAAGCAGCATATAAATCAATTATTCATTCCGCAGGTGCGATTGAAAGTCCTATAGAGCATCTTTCAAAACTCATTCCCCCTTCACAAACAGGTCTAATTGATTTACTTATGATAGCAGATACATGTCATGATTTTAGAGGAAGAAACACCGCCGAATTTAATCGTCTTATAAACCCTCTCATCGATACACATGATATTGATATATTTATGAAACAGTATGAGGGTGTTACATTAAATAATATAGAAGATTCGACGGAGGCCTATTTCGAGAAGACAGTGCCGCATCTTATTGGTATGAATCCAGTGCAGCCGTATTTAGTATCATTGTATGATGTAGCCTCGTTTCGATCGGCGGATCTATCACATCTTCATAATTTCGAATTATTATACACGGAATCTATGCAGGATAGTGATGCATTAATGCAATTCTTTTATAAAGACTATGTGACACGAACAACACCTGTATATTTCTCATTTGATGCGGGTTCATACAATATTATTTATGATATCTATAAAGATACACCGAATGTGCAGCATTTATTAACGCCCCAGAATGTATTGGATTCCGCGAGAACAAATCCAGAGGAGACATTCAAAAATAAGACAATGTGGATGACAGTTGATGGAATAAAGGCAACCTCGAATTATTTTACACAGGAATTTATTGAATTCTATACTGGCTCCTCTGCATATAACGAGATTATCCATTTTTGTAAATTAGGCGACATGACCATACCGATTTATACTGCGAATCATGGCCCTAGTGTGGCTGATTTAATGCAAATTATGGGATGTAGGAGTGCATACAGAGAATGTTCGAAGAAGATCTTCATGGATACGAAGAGTACTGATTATTCTAATGTATATGCTATTGTTAATTCGAATGATACATTGCATAGAGTATCATTCGATATAAAACGTATGGGTGATCATGAACAAGCGAATGCAGTATATTATATGAATGGGACCAAAACGATATTTGCAACAATCGATCGTCTTGCTTCATTGTATTCTCGCCTCATCGGCAATTCCACAGTATTATTCAAGGCCGCGAGAAATAGTATAGTATGTTATAGTGGTCGTGTATCATATTCGGAGAAAGATAAACTGATCGATGAAATTCGATATAAGGTCAATGCAATGAATTATATAATTACAACGTATCCAAATGTTATTGATTTAATTCAAAACGCGACAGTATATATTGAAGATATTCGCAGTCATATTAATTATACATTACAGTTGACAGATACAGCATCTGTATTTAATTTACTTGTTTCAATAAAATTATTAGATATTATACAGTTAATTGAAAATATTGTAGCAGCTATTGGCGATATAGATGTATTTAACCAGAAATATATGGAGTTCAGTGCAATTAGTGTATTAATGAAAGACAGTATTATTACTGTTGATGTGTCAGAGTATAACATTGAATCACTTCGTATATTGAATAATACATTGGATTCTTTTGTAGATGGGATTATTGCAAATATATCGCAGATTACGAAATATATTTCCAAATTGAATACAATTATTGATCCGATCGTCGGTGTACCTGTATTTAATAAGCCAATGTTTTTTTCAAATGGTGCATTTATAAACAATGAAACATTCCGTTTCAATATATCAACTATTCGAAATATTATTGCAGGTGTAGAGCGTATTTTAGGGATACCTGTAGTGGGGCGTAGTGGTCGTTCGACAATGTTGAAAACTGCAAAGAGAATTCGTGATACAAGTATAAGTGCGCGAATGTCGACTAAGATAGATGCACTCGAGAACAAAGCCACGGAACTGTATGGATTAAAGATGACAAAGAAACGGCGGCGAGAACTAAATGCTATAATGAAAAAACGACAAGATATTATTTCAGCAAATATGAAATTCAAATATATGTACGACAATCCTAATATAAACTATAACAAAACAAGTATTAATGATATTAAATTAGTGGTAGATGGTATGCTTGCCGATTATTTTTCGACTTTATTCAATGATATTGTTCTAGATTCAAAGCATTATACAATTGACTCTATTGGGCAGTTGATTGCAGAATATATTGATACCGTATTAAATATGAAATTGGGTCAGCATGGTGGCGGTACTAATACGAATGAAGAAACAGTTGCAGAATCCATTGGAGAAATTAACCTATCTGACGCGTTATCTGTGGATATTATACATAATTTCACGGAACCACTTCTGTCTACAATGCAGGTAGCATCTCGGTTCATATATGATATAATTAATAAAAAATATATGGGACTTTCTATTAAAGATATAAGTGGCTCGACGCCATATGTTTTTTCATATTCTACATTTGATATGATTCAATCAACACAGTATGAAAAGCGCACTCAGCAGAGAACGCGGCGCACTAAAAGTTCGCGACGCTCATAATAGCGCGACCATAGCGGTTATCACCTTCAATGCGCCCATCAATTAGGCGTTTGCCGGCGAGTTCATTACTGCGTTCCTTTGTAAAGTAGAGGATATACTTTCCTTTAGAGCGTGCCTCCTCTACTAATTCATGAAAGCGTTTATCACGCAGCCATCGCTGTTTAATAGCCTCCTTCAGCATATCATCTTTTACTGCTAACCATGCACCTTCATTATATTGAGCGGACATAGATGAGATTGCTTGCGGACTACTCTTTAGCTGCACTTTATCCAATTCTAGTTTGAGAATTTCCAGATCACGTTCTTTTGTAATAGGGCGGGTTCCTGCTGCAGACTCCTTCAGACGCTGTCTATTAAATTCTTCATGAATTGTACCTGTGCGTGACATTAGGCTTTCAGCCAGCCCTGGTTTATTTGTTGCTTTCTTGTATTTCATTCCAGCCATAAAATGCATAACAGTAGGGTATTCCACAGTTGGATCATCAGGATCCTTGATAGGGAACATTGCAGTAGGTGCGAGCCACTGTGCTGCATCTGGATCAGTTAGCTGATACTTCTTTGCCTGTGTAGAGTTCATTCCAATCTGGAAAATTTCGGATAGTTCGAAGCGACGATCAAGAGGAATCTGATCAATTGGTACAGTTCTTAGAGGGGCCGTCTGTGTCTCTTTCTTCTCTTGCTCTTGCACCTCTTGCTCTTGCACTTCTTGCTCTTGCACTTCTTCCTCCTGTGCTTCTTGCTGCACTTGCTCCTCCTCTTGCTGCGGCTGCGCCTCCAAAATCTGACCCTGTGATTTTCTCTTAAAGATAAACCATCTATTTAGGAAAGAGAACTCTTTGACAATTGCAGGCATATCATATTTTTTCCGTTCCATTAATGCACTATCATATGTAGTAGAGAACATTTCAGATCCCGTTTTCATTTTAAATTCAGCTGCATCCTTACCACTCAGAATTTCGAATCCAATCTCGTCCATGCGTTGTTTGAAATAATTAAAATTCACTAAATATTCCCTGTGTTCCGTACCAATACTAATAAACTGTACATCAATAGGTAGACCCAGACTAGTTTCATCGGGTTCTAGACTATCAATATCATATTCCTTACGAATCTCCCAAATTAGTTTTTCATTTTCAATTCCAGAACGTGAGCCACCCTTATGAACTCCATTCAGCATATCAAATACTGCTTGACCATCAAAACAACATCCCATAAAATACCCTCCTACTGCAATACAGTCATCCAGATTCTGTAGAAATCCATTCAATGTATCAAGATCACGAAAGAAGTAATGCAACGCGAACATACATACACCTACGTCTGCACCACGTTTGAATGAGCTCGCGGCATTCAGGCTAATTAATTTAGGCACAGGTCCCTCAGGAGCAACACGACCCATCATAGAACGCATCATATCTCTCTCCTCAGGTGTCTCACCTGCATCACCATTAATAATCCGTTTAGATGAATCTCCAATGGCGAAGATCATTAGAGGGACATTATCTTTACCATGGCGTTTCATTGTATCAAAGTAGCGGGCGTATGCGCCATTATATTGATCACGGATATTATCGCCCGCATAATCGATACCAAATACAATACTTGCATGATTAAAACGCCATTTTTGTAGATCACCGCCTTTGCCGCACGCGAAATCAATCACCTTTGCACCAGGACGGCGCATTACATTTTTATATAGTACACGACCCTTTACAAATTCATTGTGAAAACTCCGAAGACCTGATACAAGTAATAGATCTTCCTTCGGTGCGCTGCGCTGATAATATTTGCGCTCAATTGCCTCTGCACGTGATTTACGTAGGTCTTCGATTTCGGCTAGAAGCGGTTCTTCGGCCCCAGTGCGAATCATGGAGTTTGTAATAGGATCATGAATTGAATTCCACACAGATTCGGCCACTTTTGCGGAGTTCAGAGTTCGAGCAAGGATACCTTTCATTAGACGTTCTGTCTTATCATGGCGAATCCGCATTGGCCTCCATCTCCATCCAGGTGCTTGCGAAGGATCATATTCCATCTCTACAATTGTATGGTCACGAATCTGTTCACCGACACTCGTCGAAATATACTCCTCACCTGTTACTCCGTCCTCTTCCACATTACAATAACAAATGTTCGCCATTGTATCTGGGTTTGCAATAGGATTAAATAGTACAGGTTTATATGTATCGACACCTACTTTAATTGTTCGCGGATCCACATTTTTATATAGAATTTCCGCACGAGGATCAATCGAATCCTGTGAAGATCCAACATAGAGTCGCATGGTTTTGAAACGAACTGTAGTATTCGTTTCTTCATTCATTGAAACTGTAATTTTATCCTGTGTAATATATTGTTCATCTTTTTCGAAATTTACTAGGAAATCGATTGTATTATCTTCGGCCGGCTTCCATTTAAATTGTTCTTTGAAGGTATCACCTGGGCGTGAGGGTAGGGGTTTATCATTTGGAGTGAAGATGAGACCATCGGTATAATAGGGTTGTTCATTATCGAGGATCTTGGCGGCCGCTGCGAAGATACCAAGCGGAGTTGTAGCCGACGCCGCTATGAATGTCTTCTTACCTACAATCATTTTACTTGTAGAAGTAATACCCGCCCCCATTTTTGGACCATCACCCGAATTCCATAGTTTCATCCATTCTGTTAGATAATCATGGCGCATTTCTCCCTGCTGCGTTGTACTGATAAATGGGCGCGCATCTACTTTATTTTTACCAGGTGCATAATAGATATCAAACGCCATCAGCATATTTACAGCTTGATTTGCACGATTACGTGTAATCCATTCACAATCTAATAGACTATGTGCACACAGAGAATTCGTTAGACCCGTTTTATATACATTCATCGCCATATCAATGAGGAATAGTTCACCCTCTTTATTACAGAAACCAAGCACACGCAGGCCATCCGCTTTATCTGTGACGTTATATCCACGACGAATATTTGGTACAGTATCATCCATTTCAGATAGCATATTTTCCCTTTCAAGTGTAATCGGTGCTACACCACGAAAGCGATCCGTTCCAGTTAAATCGGCATATGCGCGCAGTACCTTTTCTGCAACACTCTTGCGAATTAGATTCGTATTCTTCTGGATTCCACGTAGGATTTCACCGATACCCTGAATTAAGATAACAATTGCTTCATCTACACTAGAAATCTCACTTCGGACAAGCTCCACTTCGATTTCATATGTTGCAGGAGAACGGAAGATATTTTCCTCCTGAAATGTCCGTACTTTCTTATAGTCGCCACGACGATCCTTCGTAGTTCCGCGTACCATAGATAGATCGAATTTTACACCTTTCTTTTCAAATGTCCAGCGTCGAATTAACCGGAAAGCTTTCGGAATCGATCCCCACTTCGATAATTTATCTTGTAGAATAGGAACATCGGGCGATAAAGGGAGTTCCCGTCGAATTTTAATACGTGTATTATATTCGTCCAGATCTAGTTTCGAGTCGACAATGCTACTATCTTTAATCATTGCAACATAGGGTTTTCCAGTGATATCATTCTCACGACAATAATTTTGAATTGCAGATGAGCCGGTTAATAGAATACGAATATTCTCGGGTAGAAGAATGGATAGTCGATCTTCTAGGGGAAGTGGTTTATATCCTTTGGACTGTAGGCGCTGTGCAATCTGGAGAAATGTTGCAATATTTACATTTCCATTCTCAAATGTGGCCTCCAGTTCTTGCTCAGGATGCGAAAACCATTCTTCAGTAAGATTACGAATCTTTTGTGACTCGGCCTTTGAGATCTCCATACTGTTTTTATAAGTGATATAACTCTCTGATTATTTTATCGTTCGTCAATTTTAAGACCCGTAATAAAAATAAGAATTTATATGGTATATATCATATATTATACATCGGGCTCCATATCTTTCCAGTTATAAAACATCTTCATAGTATCTAGTTTACCAATTCTTGCCGCAAGAACCTCTTTTTTATCCTTCTTTGAATCGCCACCCAGTCTCTCTAGAAACTCCTCCTTCGTCCCATTTGCACTAGGCCATTGAATGATACATACAGGGTCGACGGTTTCCATGGAATGAATATAATCGTACATTTTATCATATGGGATATCTTGCATAATTAGTGATGCCGCAACTTCATCGAAGTCGACGACGTAGATTTTTTTATTATGTGACCAGTTGCGCGGATCAGCAGGAGAGAATGATACATTCGTAACACCTTCATTATGTTGTAAAATAATAACCTGAATATTGTTGAGATAACACAATACATCTGCTAGGAGGGGATCCTTCTTAATAGCCGCAAAGGCACCGCCACCCCCATCAGATCCATATGCCTCCAATAGACGCTTACGTTGGCGAACATATGGCGTGCCCTTCAATTCGGAATCAATTCGTTGCTGCATTTGAAGACATGCCCCCTGAAATAGACGATCCTTCATAGAATCCTGCGATACACCATATTCCCCATTTGTTACATATAGAATCAGGTCAGTCCATGTACGGACTTTATTAATATCATTTTGATTTACATTAAAATCAATGGAATCAAAATGATAATACTCGGGGAGAGATACATTATTAACTTGCTCCAAAATATTGCCTGCGATTGGTGTAGTAATGGCGCAGTGAATATTCTTCTCTAATACATTTCGTAGTTCTTGATATGTAATAAGAGGTGCACGTGGTTTCGAACTTCGCTGTGCTACTTTCGTGAAATCCCCCATCTTAACTATACTATTTTTACAATACATATCGTAATCAAATTTATTCAATAACTTCATGTGTAATACATTCTAACTGTTTTATACGTTCTGTCTGGTTCTTTCGAGTTTCCATACAAAAGTTCATATATTTCTGCATTTTCTGAAATGTTTCGGGTGATACCGCCATTATATCAAAAAATATGCCGTTTGAATTTTCGCTATAGGATTCTTCGGACATTTTTAGTATGCGAAATAGTTCTTCATATTCACTTTTTACTAATTGTTTTAATTGGTCATGAAATTCCTTTCTTTCTTCATTCATTTATTTAATCATTCGGGTGTTTCCTTTTCATTCTAAGCGCGCACGAATCCATCAAATACGCCAACGGATAGAATGAATGTATCATTCATTTGAAAACGCGACTTCTTAACGAGTGCACGAATCTTATCACCTACATTGATAGATTCAAATTCTTCATTTCCAATATGTAGATCTCGCGGAAGCATTACACGGATTGCATTATTATATTCGGCGAAAATACCCATTTTATTCTTCTTCATTACCTCAACCTCAATAATCATTCCATCAGTAGGATATAGAACCTTCCCTTCCGCCTGAACGAAATATACGAATCCACCTGTAAAACGCCCTGCATCAATTTGCCCCATTGATCGTGATAGCAGTTTGAGTGTTCCTGGTACAACATATCCGTTTTTCATGCATTTTCCCTCTAATTCTTGCTCAATCTTCTCCTGCAGAATTGATTCAATCGATGATACTGCAACACGATTCAAATCTTTCGGGGTTAATGCAACTTTTTGTTCAAATACTGTAGTGGCCTCCATCCTTTCTTAACTAGTATACACTTTAATTAAATCAAATTTTTCCTTTGTGCCCCACTTTTATTGCT
>Ga0247722_10001299_pt1 | contig 13956 bp, 11 predicted proteins | sample MSEWelMarce3H_FC_FD_189094 | JGI IMG/M metagenome (GOLD analysis project Ga0247722, IMG submission 189094) | Subsurface sediment microbial communities from gas well in West Virginia, United States - MSEEL Well Study Marcellus 3H_FC | ecosystem: Environmental > Terrestrial > Deep subsurface >... | reverse complement strand
AGCAAGGATTCATACTTTTATTGCCACTAGCCCGATTCACATGAAATACAAATTGCGTTTAGAGCCTGATGCGGTGGTCGAAAACGCGGTACGAGCCATTAAACATGCGCGTAACTTGGTCGAAGATGTTGAGTTTTCTTGTGAAGATGCAGGACGTTCCGAATTAGATTTTTTGTGTCGTATTATTGAGGCGGCAATTGACGCGGGTGCACGGACTATCAACATTCCCGATACGGTAGGTTATGCCATTCCGCAACAATTCGGTGAGTTGATTCATAACATTATTACTCGCGTACCAAATGCCGATAAAGCGATTTTTTCGGTACATTGTCATAATGATTTAGGTTTGGCAGTATCCAACTCCTTAGCGGCAGTTTTAAATGGTGCGCGTCAAGTTGAATGTACTATTAACGGTTTGGGTGAGCGTGCAGGTAATGCTGCTTTAGAAGAAGTGGTGATGGCGATTCGTACCCGCAGCGATTTATTTCCAGTCGAAACGACGATTTACACTCCCGAAATTGTACCAACCTCACGTTTAGTGTCGGGGATTACAGGTTTTCCTGTTCAGCCTAATAAAGCGATTGTTGGCGCGAATGCCTTTGCCCATGAATCAGGCATTCATCAAGATGGCGTATTAAAACACCGTGAAACTTACGAAATTATGCGCGCCGAAGATGTAGGTTGGAATGCTAATCGTATGGTGTTAGGTAAACATTCGGGACGTGCGGCTTTTAAAGCGCGTTTAGAGCAATTAGGGATTTCGGCAGGTACAGATAATTCTTTTAATACCTTGTTTATGCGTTTTAAGGAATTAGCCGATAAAAAACACGATATTTTTGATGAAGACTTACATGCTTTGGCTAGTGATAGTCCGCATGAAGCGAATGAAAGCTACAAATTAGTTGCTTTAGAAGTGACCTCTAAAACAGGTACTAAGCCCGAAGCTAAATTAACTTTAACGGTTAATGGCCAAGAAAAAAACGTCACCGCGATTGGCTCTGGTCCTGTGGATGCCACCTTTAGAGCCATTGAAGCAGTGGCTAATTCGGGAACTAATCTAGAATTGTATTCAGTGAATGCCATTACCAGTGGCACAGATTCACAAGGTGAAGTGACGGTACGTTTAAATCAGGCAGGGCGCATTATTAACGGTCATGGTGCAGATACTGACATTGTCATTGCCAGTGCAAAAGCATATTTGGATGCTTTAAATTTGATGGTCGCCAATATTGACCGAGCGCATCCTCAAGAAGAGACGATTTGAGTTGATGAATGCCACCATCGCCAGCGATGAAGGTCGCCGCCAAGCCTATTTGGCGGCCTTAGGCATTCCCTTGTGGACAGTGCGTGTTGATAGTGCGTTAGCTGAGTCTAGCCAGAGTTTGAGTTTTGTGCCTTATTATCTTCAAGACGAAACGATTGAAGATGAAGTGTTAATTGCGCCCGTTGTGGCACAAGTAGAGCTTGCAAAAAGTCATCCTGTTATTCAAGTTAGCCCAAGCCTTGAGCCACCCACTTTTGACGAGCCACCACTTGAAGCGTATTTGAATGACCCAGACTATCAAAAAGCTGAAGACTTTAGTGCATTTGCCAAAACCCGAGCAGCATTAACTGCAGAAGTTGCACCAATTGCTAGCCCACAAATCATCACACCGCCTGTATCCACCGAGCAACCGATTCATTTTCGTTTTGCCTTGTATCATTGTGGTTTATGGCGGTTAATTGTGCCTCGCTCACAATTACTCAGTCCCAGTGAAATGAGCTTATTAGCCAATATTCAACGGGTGATGCAAAGCGAAAATGCACCGCCCTTGTTATTTACATGGCCAATGGTTAATCATTATGCGATTCCGCGCCATCGGCAAGCAGCACAAGAAGCATTACGCGCATTTTTTGCCAATCAAGCCTTGAGTGACAAAGGTTATATTGTCTTAACCGACCACGAACATGAATTGTTGTCGTTATTACAAGACAGCACAGTACAAGCTATTCTCCAACAACCGAGTTTAAGCACTTTGTTGCAACAACCTTTACAGAAAAAAGCCTTATGGTTAGCCCTCAATCAATAATTTTACGTCCGATGATCGTCTCCGATTTGGCAGCGGTGTGTGCTATTGAGCAACAAGTACAATATGCTCCGTGGTCGGAGCAGCTTTTTAGTGACAGTTTAGAGCGTCATTTGTGTAGTGTTGCGCTGCATGATGAGCAAATAGTCGGTTTTTTAGTGGTGCAGTTGATTGTAGATGAAGCGCATTTGTTAAATATCGCGGTTGACCCAAAGCAGCAAAAACAGGGCATTGGGCGAGTACTATTAGACCATGCACAGCAGCAGGCTCAAGCTAAAAAAGCCAATGCACTATTTCTGGAGGTTCGCGCCAGCAACCAACGTGCGATTCAGTTGTATTATATGGCGGGTTTTAATGAAGTGGGTGTGCGTAAAAAGTATTATCCTGCCGCACAAGGCAAGGAAGATGCGGTGATTATGGCTTTGATGATATTTTAACGGCTTAAGTCCTAAGCAAAAGTCGAAGTATTGGTACTTCGACTTTTGGCATAACTGTTTTAGGGCTTAACAGCGTATTTTTTCTTTTAAAATAGACACCGCTTCATCAATATCTATCACGGGCAATTTGCTGATTTTGCGTTTGGCAAATGCCAATTTAACCGCTTCTTTTAAACCATGTTTCTCGATGGAAAAACCAAACATCCGTGGGTTGCCGTCTTTGTCTTTCCAGCTACCACTTAAATAGGGGTAACTGTTGCTACTGCCACGACTACACCGCCATTGAATATGTACGCCTAATACGCCAGAGGTGTTACGTTTACCCAATTTATCATTTGGTAAACGTTCTGAGCTGCTCTTAATACCCAACTCTTTTAAAATTTCTTTTTCGGCTTCTCGTGCTAATTTGAGCGTGGTGCGTTTGCCGCCGTGTTTTTTGACCGAAAAATAACGAGTTTGGCCTTTAACGCGGACTTGATAACCGTATTCGCCTGTTTTGGAATTGATGATTTCTTGAATAGCCATGAGGTGGACTCCAGAATAAATCAGGCAATCCATGCTGATAGTTAATGATGTGGTTAGGAAAATGGTTTAAAAAACTAAGATAAGGTATTGTTATTATAAGCAGTTTAAATCAACAGTAAAGCTATTCATTTAACTCTTTTAGGACTTACACGGTTATCGCTTATTTGTTCACATTTCAGGCATTGTCAATGCCTTTATGTTTACAAAACTCGCTTGTTTCGACTTCGCTCAACACAGGCTTTCGGTGAAATTCGTAAGTGCTATCTTTTTAATAGTAAAAAAACAGCTTATTAAGTGTTTTAAAATACGCATTATCACTTGGGGTTGTTTAGTCGTATAATACTTCGCATTGCTTTAACCTTCTGAACGAACAATCCATGACCGATATTCAACAATTAGCGACAGAAGTTGCTATACGCCGCACCTTTGCGATTATTTCCCACCCCGATGCAGGTAAAACCACCATTACCGAAAAGCTCTTATTGTGGGGCAAAGCTATTCAAGTCGCTGGGACAGTTAAGTCGCGTAAGTCCGACCGTCATGCCACCTCCGACTGGATGGAAATGGAAAAACAACGTGGTATTTCTATCACGACCTCGGTGATGCAGTTTCCTTACCGCGACCATATTATTAACTTACTTGATACACCCGGTCACGAAGACTTTTCCGAAGATACTTACCGTACTTTAACTGCCGTTGATTCGGCGTTAATGGTGATTGATGGCGCGAAAGGGGTAGAAGACCGTACCATCAAATTGATGGATGTGTGTCGGATGCGCGATACGCCGATTATTACCTTTATCAATAAATTAGACCGTGAAAACCGTGAACCCATTGAGTTATTAGACGAAATCGAAAACGTACTTAAAATTCAATGTGCGCCGATTACATGGCCAATTGGTATGGGACGTGATTTTAAAGGGGTATATAACCTGATTGAAGACAAAATTTATTTGTATCAAGCAGGGCATGGCCATGAAATTGTAGCTACCAAAACCATTCAAGGTTTAGATAATCCCGAATTAGACGCACTGATTGGCGAGCAAATTGCTGCCTTGCGTGAGTCTTTAGAATTAGTGCAGGGCGCAAGTCATCCTTTTGATTTAGAGTTATTTTTAGCAGGAAAATTAACACCAGTCTTTTTTGGTACGGCATTGGGTAACTTTGGAGTTGACCATATTTTAAATGGTTTTGTTGATTGGTCGCCAAAACCTAAAGTACATAAAGCTGCCGAGCGTTTGGTTGAGCCAACTGAGCCTGCATTTTCTGGCTTTGTGTTTAAAATCCAAGCCAATATGGATCCTAAACATCGTGACCGTATTGCCTTTTTGCGTATTTGTTCGGGGAAATACGAAAAAGGTTTAAAGATGAATCATGTCCGTTTGGGTAAAGAAATTCGTATTGCTGATGCTTTAACCTTTTTAGCAGGCGAGCGCGAACACTTAGAAGAAGCATGGGCAGGCGATATTATTGGTTTGCATAATCATGGCACGATTCAAATTGGCGATACGTTTACCGAAAGCGAAAATTTACACTTTTTAGGCATTCCGCATTTTGCCCCTGAAATGTTTAGACGAGTACGTTTAAAAGATCCTCTCAAAAGTAAACAACTACAAAAAGGCTTAAAAGAGTTATCCGAAGAAGGTGCAACGCAAGTGTTTATGCCCTTTATGAATAACGATTTAATTTTAGGTGCAGTAGGTGTATTGCAGTTTGATGTGGTTGCTTTTAGGTTAAAAGAAGAATACAAAGTCGATTGTGTGTATGAGCCTGTCAGTATTAACACCGTGCGCTGGATTGATTGTGCTGATGAAAAGAAGTTAGCCGAATTTAAGAAAAAGGCACATGACCAATTATCTGAGGATGGTGGTGGCTATTTAACCTATCTCGCCCCGTCACGGGTTAATTTACAGTTAATGCAAGAGCGTTATCCTGATATTCAATTTAGACAAACTCGTGAGCATTGATATAGCTATGAAATAAGCTATAGCGATGAAATACCCCTCCGTGGAGTAATGCCAGTCAGTTAAGGATTTTATGGCTTAACTGACGGGCATTACCTCAAAAGTAGACTTACTGACGATTGTATAACTTTTGAGAAACTAAAAAACTTCTGTTGCTGTCCATTTACAATACGATGGAGTTAGGGAAAGCTAATATGAAATACTATCTAATACCCACTTTATTAGTTGTTTCTCTATCTGCCTGTGACCAACCTCAATCTCCTAAGCCTGTTGAAAAAACTACACCTACACCTGTTGTTGCTATGCCAAGTTATTCGCCTTTAATGATTAAAAACGAAACATGGAAAAAAAACAAACCGCAGTGCAAAGGTGATACCTGTCCTTATATTGAAGTGGAACTACAAAGAGTTGAAGATTCAGCACTTAATGCCTTGATTGAAAAAAAATTAGTTAATTTGGTGTATATAGAAGATAAGCAGCCTCAATTTACAGATATTGTGCAGTTAAGCCAGTATTTTTGGCCAAGAACCGAAGGACAGTGGAATATTTATTTGCAAACAAAGGTTTTGCGTCAAGATAAAAATTTACTGGTGATGGAGTTAAATAGCGATACCTATTTAGGCGGCGCACATGGTTCGCCAGTCACTCAATACTTAAATATCAATCCTCAAACACAGCAATTATTAACGCTAAAAGAAGTTTTAGTAGCAGGGCAAGAGTCTGCATTTTGGGCGTTGGTCAAAAATTTACATCAGCAATGGATAAAGCAAAATGATTTAACTGACCCCGATTTACAAGCAGTATGGCCGTTTATTAAAACTACAAATTTTGCCTTAACTGACAAAGGCTTAACAGTAAAATATCAAGCCTATGAAATAGCGGCTTATGCGTTTGGGCAACCTGAATTTGTTGTGCCTTATGAGCAGCTAAAAGGTATTGTTAAACCAGAGTTTTTGTAAATGTGGATAGACACCCATTGTCATTTTGATGTAGAAGAGTTTGCCTATGACCGTCAGCAAGTCGCGGCTGATGCTTATGCTCAAGGCGTAGAGGCAATCGCGGTGATTGCCTATTTAGCAAAGTATTGGCCTCAGTTACTGTCAGTCTGTCAGCAAATTCAACAACCGCAATTATTGCCTGTCTTGGGCTTACATCCTTGTTATATTGCTGAGCATCAGCTTAGTGATTTGGTGCAATTAGAAAAACACTTGCAACAAAATGACTGCATAGCGATTGGAGAAATAGGTTTGGATACCTATGTTGCCGAGATTAAGCAACCTGAAAATTATCAAAAACAGCAAGATTTTTTTGCTGCTCAATTAGCCTTAGCTCAACATTATGATAAGCCTGTGGTATTGCACGTTCGTAAGGCGCACGCCGATGTCTTTAAAATTCTTAAACAACAAAAATTTAATCAAGGCGGTATTGTTCACGCCTTTTCTGGTGGCATAGAAGAGGCAAAAATGTATGCCAAACTGGGCTTTAAATTAGGTATAGGAGGAAGCCTGACCTACCCACAAGCCAAGCGTTTGCATAGTGTGGTAGCGGCAATGCCCATAGAGTCTTTAGTTATAGAAACCGATGCACCCGATATGATTCCCATGCCGCATCGTCAAGAAAATACCAAATATACCCGTAATTCTCCTGTCTATCTGCCTAGCGTTGCCCAAGCTTTAGCGCAAGCCAAACAAATATCCTTACAACAACTTGCGCCAATTTTATGGCAAAACAGTTGCCAAGCTCTGCATTTATCGTTACAAAGCAACGGCTTTAATTAAGTCGGTTTTTTATATCTATCCTCGCCATAGGAGGATAAGATTTTCTTATATAGGGTTTCTTATGCAAGGTCTTTTAGAACGTACCCACATCCTATTAGGGGATGAAAAGTTAGCGCGTTTACAAAATGCGCGTGTGTTTATTGCAGGTTTAGGTGGTGTAGGCTCATTTGCCGCCGAAGCACTCGCACGTATGGGGGTGGGCAACTTAACTTTAGTTGATTGTGATGTGGTGGCGGCAAGTAATATCAACCGTCAGTTAGTGGCACTTAACTCCACCGTTGGTCAAAAAAAGGCCGAGATTATGGCGGCGCGAGTACGTGATATTAATCCAAATGTTGAACTGACACTCATTACTGAATTTATGAATCGAGAGTTGTTTGAGGCACATTTTGCTCAAAATCAATATGATTATGTGTTAGATTGTATTGACTCACTGAATTGCAAAGTGGCCTTGATTGAAGTGGCTTATAAATTGGGCTTAAATGTGGCTTCAAGTATGGGTGCAGGTGGCAAAACCGACCCATCACAAATTAAAGTGAGTGATATTTATGATACTAACGTGTGTCATTTAGCGAGCAAGATGCGTCAACGCTTAAAACGCTTAGAAGTAGGGACAGGCGTACGCACAGTGTATTCGACCGAGCCACCTTTACCGCCATTGCCGCCCGAACCCACTTCGACAGGTCGTCCTCGTGCGGTTAATGGCACAGTGAGCTATATGCCACCGTTATTTGGTTTTACCTTGGCAGGTTTAGTGGTGCGTGATTTAACGGGTATTACTCAACCCCTTAAACGTAAACAAATCCGTAAAGGCTATAAACCTAAAGGCATGACTTAATAAGTAAATTCCCTCTCCCTGTGGGAGAGGGCTAGGGTGAGGGCAATCAATGAACTGGCAATCCCTTTGGCAAAGCTTAAATTTAATGCCTCCCTCCAATTTATTAGCTGAGCTACAAACAGCTTATGCACAGCCACAGCGTTTTTATCACACTCAACAACATCTACAAGAATGTTTAATCCTATTAGCTGAGGTGGAACACTTAGCAAAACAACCTGCCGAATTAACTCTTGCGCTATATTTCCATGATGCGGTTTATAACCCTCAAGCCAACGACAATGAAGCACAAAGTGCTGCATGGGCGATGCAAGTATTAACACAATGCCAAGCACAAGAAACATTAATACAGCGTATTAAAAACTTAATTATGGCAACCCAACATCACACTGTTACAGAAGATGACACTGATGGCCAATTATTATTAGATATCGATTTAGCGATTTTGGGACAAGAAACAGCGCGTTTTAATGAGTATGAACAACAAATCCGCCAAGAATATGCGTGGGTCAGTGAGCAAGATTTTAAAAGTGGTAGGGCAGCGGTATTACAAAGCTTTTTACAACGAGAATGGATTTATCAAACGGATTATTTTCGAGGGCGTTTAGAACAACAAGCGCGGCTGAATATTCAGACCGCGCTTGAGCAATTAAAAAACTTAGATAATTTCAATCGCCATAGCAGTTGCTTCACCACCACCAATACATAAAGAGGCAACACCACGTTTGCCACCGTATTGTTTTAAGGCGTGAATCAAACTCAAAATAATGCGTGAGCCTGTCGAACCTACAGGATGACCCAAAGCACAAGCACCACCATGCACATTCACTTTGTCGTGGGGAATGTTGTGTTTAATCATCGCAGCCATTGTCACCATCGCAAAGGCTTCGTTAATTTCAAATAAATCAACGTCTGCAACGCTCCAGCCTGTTTTGGCAAATAATTTTTCCATTGCACCAATAGGCGCAATAGTAAATTCGCTTGGGTGTTGCGATTGGGTGCTATGCGCGACAATACGCGCTAAAGGTTGTAAACCACGCGCTTTGGCAGTACTTTCACGCATTAACACTAAAGCCGATGCACCGTCCGAAATGGAGCTGGCGTTAGCAGCAGTAATGGTGCCGTCTTTAGCAAAAGCAGGTTTTAAACTCGGAATTTTTTCGGGTTTAGCGTTGTTGGGTTGTTCGTCAACCGTGACTAAGGTATCACCGTTACGGCCTTTAACGGGTACGCCTACGATTTCAGCTTCAAAACGACCTTCGGCAATCGCCTTTTGCGCGCGTTGTAAAGAGGCAATCGCAAACTCGTCCATTTGTTCGCGTGTTAAATTAAGTTTATTGGCCATGTCTTGAGCAAAAGAACCCATTAAACGACCTGTTTCGGCATCTTCTAAACCATCCAAAAACATATGGTCTTTGATTTCGCCATGACCCATTCTAAAACCGTTACGCGCTTTAGCTAAAATGTAGGGGGCATTAGTCATTGATTCCATACCACCAGCCACTGCAATATCCACACTGCCTGCTACCAATAAATCATGGGCAAACATAGTGGCTTTCATACCCGAGCCACATAGTTTGTTAATTGTGGTTGCACCTGTAGCGGCGGGTAAGCCTGCTTTTAACATCGCTTGACGAGCGGGGCCTTGTTTTAAGCCAGCAGGCAAAACACAACCCATAATCACTTCTTGAATATCTTCAGCTTGCAAACCCGCACGAGCAACGGCTTCTTTAATCGCCACTGCGCCCAACTCGGGCGCTGTAACGTTAGCAAAACAACCTTGAAAACCACCCATTGGGGTACGCGCACCATTAACAATAACAATAGGGTCGTGACTCATGATAAAAACTCCGTTGAATTAAACTTACTTGACGATTATACGGTATTTTCTAAAAGCAGTTTGCAGTGCAATTTCTAAATTATGCGTTTTTGTCGAGAAAATTCTACAACGATTGCCATTTTTTACGATAGAAATAAAAGCTGAGTATCGGCATAATGCACACATGGCGCAAGGATGAATGCGAAGGATAGCAAGTGCGGAGTACACGAAGTTAAGCCATAAGGGTTAGGAAAGAGGAGACCATGATAGTCACATTATCAAGTAAGTTTTAGGATGAATAATACTTGATACACGTTGCAGCAACAGGAAAACGTGCAGGACACAGGATAGGAATGCTGCGGTAAACCATGAAGGTTAATTTACAGGATGTATTAGAAAAAGCCCAAGTTTCAGGAAGATGATACTTGGGCTTTCTTGTTTTAACAAAACATCACTCGACAATACATCACAGGCAGCTAACTTGATAATGTATTTAGAGTGATTAGTTTTTAGTCGTCATGTATGTCATCATCGTGATGTTGGTTAATCACTTTTTCACGTTGAATACGTTGATAAATTTCTTCACGATGGACAGCGATTTCCTTAGGGGCATTAACACCAATACGCACTTGGTTACCTTTAACGCCTAAAACCGTGACGCTAACTTCATCGCCAACCATTAATGTTTCGCCAACACGGCGAGTTAAAATTAACATCGTTAATCTCCTTGAGTAAAAAATAGAGCATCTTATGACTTACGCGGTCAGTTCCGTAAGTTTATTAACTAAGACTTACGCGGTTATCGCTTATTTGCTCACTAAACAATCGTTTTCAACGATTTTTAGTTCGCAAAACGCGCTAATTTCGGTGGAATGCGTAAGTCTACCAGCTACTAACGTCTTTTTATGTTGTCTGTCCAACAAAAGCAAGAGACAAAGCATATTTAGTACAAAATAACAGACAAAACCACCTAAAACTCTATTAGGACTTACGCGGTTATCGCTTATTTACTTACTAAACAATCATTTTCAACGATTTTTAGTTCGCAAAACGCGCTAATTTCGGTGAAATGCGTAAGTCCTGTCTATTAAAAAACAAGGCGTATGTTTTACATACGCTTTGTTTAACGTTTTAGTTAGCAACAGCATCCAAATCAAATGCGGTATGTAAAGCACGCACCGCCAATTCCATATACTTTTCTTCAACAACCACCGAAATTTTAATTTCAGAAGTAGAAATCATTTGAATGTTGATATTTTCTTTAGCGAGTGTGCCAAACATTTTGCTTGCTACCCCTGCATGAGAACGCATCCCCACGCCGACTAAAGACACTTTAGCAATTTTGTCATCGCCAATCACTTCGCGTGCGCCAATTTCTTGGGCAATGTTTTGTAAAATCGGTAAGGCTTTACGGAAGTCATTACGATGGACGGTAAAGGTAAAGTCAGTGGTTTTGTCAGCTCCGACATTTTGCACAATCATATCAATTTCGATATTGGCTTCGCTAATTGGCCCTAAAATACGGAAAGCAATACCGGGGGTGTCAGGCACACCACGGACGGTGAGTTTGGCTTCATCGCGGTTAAATGCGATACCAGAAATAACGGGTTGTTCCATGGTTTGCTCCGAATCAGTGGTAATTAATGTGCCTTCGCCCTCAGCGAAACTAGACAATACGCGCAATGGCACTTGGTATTTGCCTGCAAATTCAACGGAGCGAATTTGTAAGACTTTAGAACCAAGACTGGCCATTTCTAACATTTCTTCAAAAGTGATTTTGTCTAAACGTCGTGCTTGGGGGACAACACGCGGGTCGGTGGTATAAACCCCGTCAACGTCAGTATAAATTTGGCATTCGTCAGCCTTTAAGGCGGCAGCTAAAGCAACGCCTGTAGTGTCAGAGCCACCACGACCTAAGGTGGTAATGTTGCCTTGACTGTCAATGCCTTGGAAGCCCGCGACAATAATTACATTGCGTTTGGCTAATTCGGCACGCATCGCGGTATCATCAATCGCTTCAATGCGTGCTTTAGTAAAGGCACTGTCGGTACGAATCGCTACTTGTGCGCCCGTCATTGACTTTGCACCTAAACCACATTTTTGTAAGGCCATCGCTAACAGGGCAATAGTGACTTGCTCACCTGTCGATACCATTTGGTCAAGTTCGCGTGGGTCTGGGTCATCGGTAATCGCTTTTGCAAGTGCCAACAGACGATTGGTTTCGCCACTCATCGCTGACACCACGACAACAATATCGTGACCTTGTTGATGCCAGCGTTTGACACGCTCGGCAACCGCTTGAATACGTTCGGGTGAACCTACCGAAGTTCCGCCGTATTTTTGTACTATCAGTGCCATAGTTTTGCCTTCTTAATTAAATGCGTTCATTTATCCATGCGCTAGCGCTGGTCAATGCGCCAGCCAATGCTGCTATGTTGCTGCCACCACCTTGCGCCATATCTGGCCGACCACCGCCTTTGCCACCCAGTTGTGCGGAGATGTTTTGTACCAAATCACCTGCTTTAAAACGGTTGGTTAAATCGGCGGTTACGCCTGCAATCACAGTCACTTTTTCGCTTTCCACGGTTGCTAGTACAATCACACCTGAACCGAGTTTATTTTTCAATTGGTCAAGGGTAGTGCGTAGTGATTTTGAGTCTGCACCGTCTAGTTTAACCGCTAATAATTTAACACCACCAATGTCCTGTACTTGTGCTAACAAGTCATTACCTGCATTAGCAGCGAGTTTAGCTTTAAGTTTATCTAACTCTTTTTCTAAATCCCGATTACGCTCCGCCAATTGTTGTACTTTGTCAGCCGTATTTTGACGTTGACCTTTGACAATATGGGCAATGCTGGCGAGCATTTGTTCGCTTTCATAAAACCATGCCAAAGCACCTGCTGCTGTTTTGGCTTCGATACGGCGCACACCTGCGGCAACACCGCCTTCACTGGTGATTTTAATTAAGCCAATATCACCTGTACGCTGAACATGAATACCACCGCACAATTCAACCGAGAAGTTATCAATGCCCATGCTTAATACACGCACGCTATCACCGTATTTTTCACCAAATAAAGCCATTGCGCCTTTGGTTTTAGCGGTGTTGATGTCAGTGACTTCGGTACACACGGCAGTATTGGCCAAGATTTGTTGATTAACTAAAGCTTCGATTTGCGCCATTTGAGCAGGAGTAACCGCTTCGGTATGGGCAAAGTCAAAACGTAAATAATCGGCGCAAACTAAGGAGCCTTTTTGCTGAACGTGTGTGCCTAAAATTTGCCGTAAAGCGGCATGAAGTAGGTGAGTGGTGGAGTGATTACGTGCGGTATTGGCACGAATACTGGCATCAACTTGACCATGAACCGTGTCTTTAACTAATAACTGACCTTGGGTAACCATGCCATGATGTAACCATGCGCCGCCGACTTTAGTGGTGTCGCGTACTTCAAAACGGGTATGACCTACGGTTAACGTGCCACAGTCACCAACTTGACCGCCTGATTCGGCATAAAAAGCGGTTTTATCTAACACAACAACTGCTTGTTGACCTTCATTGACGTGGGTAACTGCTTCATCACCGATAAACAGCGCAATGACTTTGCCGTCTGTTTGAGTGCTGTCGTAGCCTGTAAAAATCGTTTCGCTATCAATTTTAATTAAGCTGTTGTAGTCAAAGTTAAATTTGCCCGCTTTTTGCGAGCGTTCACGTTGCGCGTCCATACAGACGTTAAAGCCTGCTTCATCAATACTTAAATTGCGTTCACGCGCAATGTCGGCGGTTAAATCCATCGGGAAGCCGTAGGTGTCGTACAGTTTAAAAACAACATCACCTGCAATCACACTACCTTGTAAACCGATTAAATCTTGCTCAAGAATTTTTAAACCTTGCTCTAAAGTACGCGCAAACTGTTCTTCTTCTTGTTTTAACACTTTTTCGATAATGACTTGGCGTTCAAGCAGTTCGGGATAGGCCGCGCCCATAACGTGTGCTAATGCGGCAACCATTTTGTAGAAGAAAGGTTCATTTGCGCCTAATTTGTTACCATGACGTGCGGCACGGCGAATAATACGCCGTAACACATAGCCCCGACCTTCGTTGCTAGGTACAACACCATCAGCAATCAAAAAGCTACAAGAGCGCGCATGGTCAGCCACCACTTTTAACGAAGCTTGTTGTTCGTTTACACAACCAATCGCGTCTGCTGCCGCTTGCAATAAATGTTGAAATAAGTCAATTTCGTAGTTGCTATGAACGTGCTGCATCACTGCGCTAATCCGTTCTAAGCCCATGCCTGTATCAACCGAAGGGGCGGGTAGAGGATGCAACACCCCGTCTGCGGTACGGTTAAACTGCATAAAGACGTTATTCCAAATTTCGATATAACGGTCACCGTCTTCATCGGCACTGTTAGGCAAACCACCCCAAATTTCTTCGCCATGGTCATAGAAAATTTCGGTACAAGGCCCACAAGGGCCTGTGTCACCCATTGCCCAAAAATTATCCGATGCGTAAGGCGCGCCTTTATTA
>Ga0247722_10001298_pt1 | contig 13959 bp, 13 predicted proteins | sample MSEWelMarce3H_FC_FD_189094 | JGI IMG/M metagenome (GOLD analysis project Ga0247722, IMG submission 189094) | Subsurface sediment microbial communities from gas well in West Virginia, United States - MSEEL Well Study Marcellus 3H_FC | ecosystem: Environmental > Terrestrial > Deep subsurface >... | reverse complement strand
TGTTTATATATAATAATTTCTTTTTCACAATGGTAAAGATACTGCTTTTAGAGTAAAGCAAAAATTCAAACCACGAATTAACGATTTTTTAAGTTTTGATAGACTTAATTCGCTAGTTCATGGTTTTTTGTTTTTTGCCACAGATTAAAGGATTTATAAGGATTTAATCCGAGTTAATCCGTGAAATCTGTGGCTAAATTTTAAACTAGATTATTCGCAACCAAGTATTCTGCAATTTGAATCGTATTCGTAGCCGCTCCTTTTCTTAAGTTATCGGAAACAATCCACATATTAATGGTGTTGGGTTGGCTTTCATCTCTTCGGATTCTTCCCACAAACACATCATCTTTTCCTTGCGTATAAATAGGCATAGGATAGGTGTATGTGTCTAAATTATCTTGAACTGTTACACCCGATGTGTTGTGTAAAATTTGACGTACTTCGTTCACATCAAAATCATTTTCAAATTCAATATTCACGGCTTCACTATGTCCGCCAACGACAGGAATTCTAATAGCGGTCGCTGTAACGGCAATGGTTTTATCGTTTAAGATTTTTTGTGTTTCACGAACCAATTTCATTTCTTCTTTGGTGTAACCGTTCTCTTCAAAACTATCGCATTGTGGAATAGCATTACGGTGAATAGGATATTTATAGGCCATATCGCCTTGAATTCCTGCATATTCATTGTCCAATTGTTGCACTGCTTTTACGCCTGTTCCTGTTATAGATTGATAGGTAGAAACTACAATACGTTTAATGTCATATTTAGCATGCAAAGGCGCTAAAGCCATTACCATTTGAATCGTAGAACAGTTTGGATTGGCAATAATTTTATCGTCTTTGGTTAAAACCGAAGCATTAATCTCTGGAACTATCAGCTTTTTAGTTTCGTCCATTCGCCATGCCGAAGAATTGTCAATTACGGTAGTTCCAGCTGCAGCAAATTTTGGTGCCCATTCTAATGAGGTTTCGCCACCAGCAGAAAACAAAGCAATTTCTGGTTTAAGATCTACGGCAGTTTGTAAACCCACTACTTTATAGGTTTTCCCTTTCCATTCGATTTCTTTTCCAACTGATTTTTCTGAAGCAACTGGAATTAATTCGGTTACTGGAAAATTTCGTTCTGCTAATACCTGAAGCATTATTTCGCCTACCATTCCGGTAGCGCCAACTACGGCTACTTTCATTTTTCTGAGATTTAGTTTCACAAAAGTAGAGAATAATCAAATTACTTTACAAACAGGAATGCTATTTTTCAAAAAAGTTACTGATATATTTGAATGAAGGTCAAATTATGATCTAAAATTTAATCACTTTCAACTTTAAGATTTAAAACGTAAATTTGCACCTTATTTTTCAGTTAAATCCGATAATAAAAAATCAGAAAACAGACTATAGAAAACAGAAATGAAATATTTCCACGAAAAAATCGAAGCCAAATGGCAACAATATTGGGCAAAAAATAACACTTTTGCAGCAAGTAACACTTCGGAAAAACCTAAATACTATGTATTAGATATGTTCCCTTATCCATCGGGAGCAGGGTTACACGTGGGGCATCCGTTAGGTTATATCGCTTCTGATATTGTAGCGCGTTATAAAAGACATCAAGGTTTTAATGTATTGCATCCGCAAGGGTACGATTCCTTTGGTTTACCAGCTGAACAATATGCGATTCAAACTGGGCAACATCCTGCAGATACAACTAGAATGAATATTGAAGGTGGTGTAGATAAATCGGGAAATGTAATTCAAGGATACAGAAATCAATTGGATAAAATTGGATTTTCGTTTGATTGGAGTCGTGAAGTTCGTACTTCAAATGCAGACTATTACAAGCATACCCAATGGATTTTCATTCAATTATTTGAATCTTGGTACAATAAAACAACCGATAAAGCCGAAAGTATTTGCACCTTAATGCAGGAATTTGAGAAAAACGGAAATGCCAATGTAAATGCAGTTTGTGATGATAATATTGCGCCATTTTCAGCAGAAGATTGGAAATCATTTTCATCGGAACAACAACAAAAAATCATATTACAATATAGATTAACCTATTTAGCCGAAACCGAAGTAAACTGGTGTGCGGCTTTAGGAACCGTTTTAGCGAATGACGAAATTGTAAACGGCGTTTCAGAACGTGGTGGACATCCCGTAGTTCGTAAGAAAATGACACAATGGTCGATGCGAATTTCTGCTTACGCGGAACGATTATTACAAGGTTTAAACGATATCGATTGGAGTGAATCTATTAAAGAATCGCAACGAAATTGGATTGGGAAATCTGTTGGAGCTCACGTAGAATTCAGAATTCAGAATTCAGAATTCAGAATTCCTGTATTCACAACTCGCCCCGACACCATCTTCGGTGTTACCTTTATGACATTGGCACCCGAACACGAATTGGTGGCGCAAATTACCACTCCAGAACAAAAAGCAGCGGTGGAAGCCTATGTGGAAGCGACTGCAAAACGTTCAGAAAGAGAAAGAATGGCCGATGTAAAAACGATTTCAGGTGTATTTTCTGGTGCGTATGCCGAACATCCGTTTACCAAAGAACCTATTCCAGTTTGGATTGGCGATTATGTCTTGGCCGGTTATGGAACAGGTGCCGTTATGGCGGTTCCTTGTGGCGATGAACGTGATTATGCTTTCGCGAATTTCTTCAAAGGAACGCACGGAATGCCCGAAATAAAAAATATTTTCAACCAAGATATTTCAGAAGCCGCATATGGTGAAAAAGGCGGATTCGAATTGGTAAATTCTGATTTCTTAAACGGATTAGATTATAAAAACGGAACGAAAAAAGCCATCGAAGCTTTAGAAGAAATTGGTGCAGGAAATGCCAAAGTAAATTACCGTTTACGTGATGCTGTTTTCTCTCGCCAACGTTATTGGGGCGAACCTTTTCCAGTATATTATGTGAATGGCTTACCACAAATGATAGACAAAAAACACTTGCCAATTGTATTACCAGAAGTAGAAAAATACTTACCCACAGAAGACGGGCAACCGCCATTAGGAAACGCAACGGTTTGGGCTTGGGATATTGAAAAGTCAGGAGTTGTGAGTTGTGAGTTGATAGATAATGTAACTGTATTCCCGTTAGAATTGAACACGATGCCAGGTTGGGCAGGCTCTTCTTGGTATTGGATGCGTTATATGGATGCGCATAACACCGAAACATTTGCTGACGAAAATGCCTTAAAATACTGGGAAAGCGTTGATTTATACATTGGCGGAAGCGAACACGCTACAGGACATTTATTGTACTCTCGTTTTTGGAATAAATTCTTAAAAGACAGAGGCTATGCACCTACCGAAGAACCATTTAAAAAATTGATCAATCAGGGAATGATTTTGGGAATGAGTGCTTATGTGTATAGATGGGAATATGGAATTAGTGAAGGAGAAAATAGAAAAGTAATTTTTATATCAAAAAGCCTCATTGATAAATCAATTAAAGCTGAAACAATGCTAATAAATGACATTGAAATTTTAAACAATATCATTGGAAATCAACTGATTTTATCAAGTAAGACACAAATGTCACATTTTACTCCAATCCACGTCGATTTATCTTGTATCAATGACATCACTAATGAATTAGACATCGTAAAATTCAAATCACATCCATTATATACTGATTATAAAGATGCTGAATTCATTCCAGAAGAAGACGGCAAATACATTGTGGGTCGCGAAGTAGAAAAAATGTCGAAATCAAAGTATAATGTAGTTTCACCAGATGATATTTGTGATGAATATGGTGCCGATACCTTACGCTTGTACGAAATGTTTTTAGGGCCTTTAGAGCAATCTAAACCTTGGAATACAGCTGGAATTACAGGTGTTTCTGGTTTCTTGAAAAAATTATGGCGTTTGTATTTTGATGATAACGGTTCGGTTATTGTAAACGATGAACCAACTGCAGAAATGTATAAATCGTTACATAAAACTATTAAAAAAGTAACCGAAGACATTGAGAATTTCTCATTCAATACATCGGTTTCTCAATTTATGATTTGCGTGAACGAATTGCAACAATTAAAATGTAATCATCGTGCTATATTAGAGCCTTTAGCTATTTTAGTTTCGCCGTATGCGCCACATATTGCAGAAGAATTATGGAGTGCATTAGGTCACGAAGGTTCAATTGCAACAGTTGCTTTTCCAAAATTTGAAGAAAAATATTTGGTTGAATCTGAAAAAGAATATCCAGTTTCGTTTAATGGAAAAATGCGTTTTACGATTAAGTTACCTTTGGATTTAACCGCTGCACAAATTGAAGAAATCGTAATGGCCGATGAACGCACACAAGCACAATTACAAGGCAGAACGCCAAATAAAGTGATTATTGTTCCAGGAAAGATTATTAATTTAGTGGGTTAAATTTTGTGCTTTAATTAACAATGTCAAACTGTCATTTTTTAAATTTGGCTTGTAATTTGATATTATTTTATTAATTTTAAATTTTAAATAATAAAGATATGTGGACATATTATATAATAATCGGTGCAATTGCCCTAGCAAGTTGGTTAGTAAGTAATAAATTGAAAAGAAAGTTTGCTTTCTATTCAAAAGTAAACCTTCGTAATGGCATGAGTGGTGCCGAAATTGCAGAAAAAATGCTTGCTGATCACGGTATTAGAGGCGTTCAAGTTATTTCTACACCGGGACAATTAACAGATCACTATAATCCAGTAAATAAAACAGTGAATTTATCTGAAGCAGTTTATAATCAACGAAATGCTGCCGCTGCTGCCGTTGCTGCTCACGAAGTGGGTCACGCGGTACAACACGCACAAGCTTATGAATGGCTAACCATGCGTTCTAAAATGGTGCCCATGGTGAATGTTTCATCAAGCATGTCGCAGTGGTTAATTATGGGAGGATTAATTTTAGGATTTGCATCAAAATCTGGAATTGGTTTCTATGTAGCTGTGGCAGGTTTGGTTTTAATGGCCATTGCAACTACTTTTAGTTTTATTACGCTTCCCGTAGAGTATGATGCCAGTAACAGAGCATTGGCTTGGTTAAAAAATAAAAACATGTTAAGTCAAGAAGAATATGCAGGAGCTGAAGATTCATTAAAATGGGCTGCTCGAACTTATGTTGTTGCTGCGTTAGGCGCATTAGCATCTTTACTGTATTGGGCACTTCAAATTTTAGGATCCAGAGATTAATTCTTCAAATTTCAAATTAGTAAATCCAAATTTCGAAACAATTTCGGAATTTGGATTTTTTATTTAATTATAATAATCGTAACCAAAGTATGGCACATCAAATTCTTTAAAAACTACGCCATACTTTTCTAATTCCGCTAAAATAGGCAGATACACTTCTTTAGCAATAGGCAATTGCACACCTTTTGTTTGTATTTCTCCATTTAATATTTTCAAAGCGGCAATGGCTACGGGCAATCCTACTGTTTTTGCCATCGCGGTATACGTTTGATCGTCTCCTAAACAAACCATTGTAGCATCAATTTGTTTTTGCTCACCATTTATTTCGTAACCAATTTTATGATACATCACAATCATATCTTTATCTTCTGGTTGTAACGTCCATTTATACGACAGTATTTTTTCCAACATTTGAGCTGGAGTGGCATTTTTTAAACCAGGAACTACCGATTTACTAAATAAATCTAACTCCATAAGTTTGTCCCAAATTACATCGTCTTGATCAATTTTTAATTGATGTCTGAATTTAATTTCTATAGAATCTGTTGGATGATAAGGTAAAAATAAATTCACAAAATCGCGATTACTCATATGTTCCGAATCATCAATAATATAGGTATCATCCGTCATGCCTAATTGCACAAAAACATCCCAAGCTTTTGAAAAACCTACTCTTCTTATGGTTCCACGATAACAGGTTTCTGCATTTTGTAAACCATAAACTTCTCTGTATTTTAAGGAATCTCTATTAGCGTAGGCTTCAAATCGTCCAAATCCTTCTACTTCCAAAAATTCGGTTCTTCTAAATAATTTATGATAAGGAATGTATTTATAAGTGCCTTCTTGTATGAATTTTGCCGCTCCGCCTTGACCCGCTAAAACGACATTTCTTGGATTCCATGAAAATTTATAATTCCATAAATTGGTATCACTTTCAGGGGCTACTAATCCGCCGCAAAACGACTCAAACAAAATAATTTTTCCGCCTTTAGCTCTAATTTCGTCCATAATTTTCATGGCACTCATGTGATCTATTCCTGGATCTAAACCAATTTCGTTCATGAAAATTAATTGGTTCGCTTTTGCAATATCGGCTAATTCTTGCATGGCGGGGCTAATATAGGAAGCCGTTACCATGTGTTTTTTATAGGTGATGCAATCTTTTGCCACTTCTACATGAAGATGAGCGGGTAACATTGAAATTACGATAGTCGCTTTTTGAATTTCTATTTTACGTTGTTCTTCATTGTGAACATCAAAAACAATAGCCGTTGCGTTTTTATGATTGGATGTTTTTTGTTCTGCCAATTCTTTAGATAAGTCACCAATGGTAATATGAAGTTGCTCCTTTTCTGAATGGTCTAATAGATATTTTATGAGGGATGATGCCGATCGACCTGCTCCAATAACTAATATATGTCTCATCTGATAATATAATAAAAATATAACACGAAGATAGTAAAATGTTATATTTATAAAAGGTTTTTTCACATTAATATAAGAATTTAAGCCATTAACTTTTAGTATCTTTGGTGTAAAATTTAGAATAATGGATAAAAAAATAATTTTAACCGCTATATTTTTGGGTCTTACAGCAATAATTTTAGGGGCTTTTGGAGCTCATGCATTAAAGAAAACCCTAACAGAGGCTCAATTACAATCTTTTGAAGTTGGGGTTCGGTACCAAATGTATCATGCCTTATTTTTGTTATTCATAGGAGCGTTCACTTTGTTAAACGAGAAAGAGCGCTTTGTTATTTTTTGGCTCACACTTTCAGGAGTCTTACTTTTTTCAGGATCCATATATTTATTAGCAACAAATGGATTAACTCATTTAAAAACAAAATGGTTGGGCCCCATAACACCTCTAGGGGGAGTATTGTTGATTGCGGCTTGGAGCTACTTATTTTACTCAGTTTTAAGTAAAAAAACAAATATTTAAAACGCTATCTAAAATTAAATTTATAATTTTGCACTTTATTTAAAACACAACATAACATACTTTTTATGGATACGAATGCCAAAATTACGAAATCGATTGCGTTAGAAAAATACGGAATCGTCAATGTAGAGCAACTAATCTACAATCCTTCGTATGATTTTTTATATAATGAAGAGTTAAGCCCTACTTTAAAAGGTTATGAAAAAGGACAATTATCCGAACTTGGGGCAATAAATGTTATGACAGGAGAATTTACCGGGAGGTCTCCAAAAGATAAATATATTGTAAAAGATGCTGTAACCGAAAACTCGGTTTGGTGGAATTCTGATAAAGCAGCAAATGACAATAAACCAATTTCTCAAACCACTTGGAATGCATTAAAAGAGAATACAGTTCAACAACTTTCTGGAAAAAAAACTATATGTAGTGGATGCGTTTTGTGGCGCAAATGAAGATACTCGTTTAAAAGTACGGTTTATTATGGAAGTAGCTTGGCAAGCACATTTTGTAAAAAACATGTTCATTCGTCCTACAGATGCTGAATTAGAAAACTTTGGCGAACCAGATTTTGTAGTGATGAACGGTTCTAAAACATCTTTTAAAGACTATGCCGCACACGGATTAAATTCGGAAGTTTATGTTGCTTTTAATTTAACCGAAAAAATCCAATTGATTGGTGGAACTTGGTACGGTGGCGAAATGAAAAAAGGTTTGTTTTCCATGATGAACTATTATTTACCGCTTAAAGGCATGGCTTCTATGCACTGTTCTGCTAATAAAGGTGCAGCTGGAGATGTAGCAGTATTTTTTGGATTATCTGGAACTGGAAAAACAACCTTATCTACAGATCCAAAACGCGAGTTAATTGGCGATGATGAGCACGGATGGGACGATTCGGGAGTGTTTAATTTTGAAGGTGGCTGTTATGCTAAAACCATTGATTTGAGTTCTGAAAATGAGCCAGATATCTTCGGAGCTATTAAAAAAGACGCTCTTTTAGAAAATGTAACGTTAGACGCCTCAGGAAAAATTGATTTTAAAGACGGTTCGGTTACACAAAATACACGTGTCTCTTATCCTATTTACCATATTGATAATATTGTTCGACCGGTTTCAAAGGCAGGACACGCTACCAAAGTTATTTTCTTAACAGCTGATGCATTCGGAGTAATGCCTCCAGTTTCTAAATTAACACCCGAACAAACAAAATATTACTTCTTATCTGGATTTACTGCAAAATTAGCGGGGACAGAAAGAGGAGTAACCCAACCAGAACCAACTTTTTCGGCTTGTTTTGGAAAAGCATTTTTATCCTTACATCCAACAAAATATGGTGAGGAATTGGTGAAAAAAATGGAACAGCACAACGCTACTGCCTACATGGTTAACACGGGCTGGAATGGAACAGGAAAACGTATTTCTATAAAAGATACACGGGCTATTATTGATGCTATTTTAGATGGTTCTATCGAGAAAGCTGAAACAAAAGTAATTCCAGTATTCAACTTTGAAGTACCAACAGCTTTACATGATGTAAATCCTGCTATTTTAGATCCAAGAGATACTTATGCTGATGCAACGGAATGGCAAACTAAAGCCGATGACTTAGCTTCAAGATTTGTTAAAAACTTTGTCCAATATACTGATAACGAAGAAGGTAAAAACCTTGTTGCTGCTGGTCCGCAATTAGGATAATCGAAATAGTATTTCACAAAAAAGTCCCGAAATTTTCGGGACTTTTTGTTTTGTATATCAATATTTATTTTCCTTTATTGGCTTCGGCTACATACTTTTCTAAAGCACCCGTCATGGATGGTGTTCCAGGGCTTGGCGCCATAATGTCTATGCGCAATCCGTGTTCTAATGCTTCTTTTTGAGTAGTACTTCCAAAAACAGCGATTCGAGTGTTGTTTTGTTTAAAATCTGGAAAATTCATAAACAATGATTTAATTCCTGTTGGACTAAAAAAGGCTAACACATCATAATAAACGTCTTTCAAATCTGACAAATCACTCATTACTGTTTTATAGAAAGTTCCTTTAGTCCAATCTACTTTCAATGCATCAAGTGTTGGCGGAACATCAGCATTCAATTGATCTGAAGAAGGTAATAAGAATTTTTCGTCTTTGTATTTTTTTATCAGTGGAGATAAATCGGCAAAATCTTTTTGGCCTACATAAATCTTTCTTTTTCTGTACACCACATATCGTTGTAAATAAAAAGCAACCGCTTCAGATTGACAAAAATATTTCAAATCTTCGGGAACTTTATAGCGCATTTCTTCTGCCACTCTAAAAAAATGGTCAACCGAATTTCTACTGGTTAAAATAATAGCAGTAAAATTGTTTAAGTCGATTTTCTGAGCCCTTACCTCTTTAGCCGGAACACCTTCTACATGAATGAAAGGTCTAAAATCAACTTTTACCTTGAGTTTATTCTGCAACTCAAAATAAGGAGAATTTTCTACTTTAGGCTCTGGTTGTGAAACTAAAATTGTTTTCACTTTCAAATTTGACATAATTTCTCTCTAATTTTTTGTAAACCAATTATAAATGAAATAGTAAGGGGCTATTTCAAGGGTGCAAAGATACAAAATAAAATAAAATATTTTGCGTAACAGTAAATTTTGATATAATTTAAGTGCAATAATGTAGGTAATTACATTTATTCCAAACAGTAAACTAATTAAAACCCAGAAAAATAGATTTGAATCAATGGGATTATAAAAAAGTATAATATTAATAGGCAGAAGAAGCAAACTCAAATACGTTCTGTAATTCACTTTCAGTAAGTTAAATTGTTCGGAAAATGCTTCAATTTTAAAAGCCGTAGCAATAATTTTTTCAATTAAATACTTTGACAGTACGAATACGCTTAACAGAGTAAAAACTTGAATGTAAAGTATGATTGGATCTTTTTGTTGCGTTTCAAATTGCTGAACTACTAATAAAATAAAAAATGAAAACGAAATCAATTGTAAAACAAACATAGAAACCGTAAAGCCATCGAGTAAGTTTCCGCTATCGCGATAGATTTTATTGTATTTTGTAGAATAAGCCAATCGAATAAACTCTGAAAATCGAACCCATGAAATAGATTTATTGACGGTAACGATACCAAGACATAGCACAAATAATAGGGTAGCCCAATCTTTGCTTTCGATAATTCGTTCGTGTAATTCTATTCCTAACATATTGGTGCAAAATTACAAAAAATACTATGATAATAATTATTATAAAATTATTAAGAATTTTCAAACGAAAATAGCTTATTTTTGTTCCATAATAGTATACTTGAAATGGCCAAAGGTATTGTCATCATTCCTACTTACAATGAAATCGAAAATATTGAAGCAATAATTACGGCAGTTTTTGCATTGCCCACTATTTTTCATGTGTTAATTGTTGATGATAATTCACCAGATGGAACGGCTCAAAAAGTAACCGCACTTCAAGATCAATTTAAAGACCAATTATTTTTGGAAGTGCGCACAAAGAAAGCGGGTTTAGGAACTGCTTATGTGCACGGTTTCAAATGGGCGCTTAATAAAGGGTATGACTATATATTTGAAATGGATGCCGATTTTTCTCACAATCCAAACGATTTAGAAAAGCTATTATTTGCATGTGAAAACGGAGCTGATCTTGCCATTGGTTCTCGATATTCTAACGGTGTTAATGTGGTAAATTGGCCTTTGAGTAGAGTATTGCTCTCTTATTTTGCATCGGTTTATGTGCGAATGATAACGGGAATGAAAATTGCAGATGCAACCGCAGGATTCAAATGTTATAAACGAATTGTTTTAGAGCATATTAATCTCGACCGAATTAAATTTGTCGGATATGCTTTCCAAATAGAAATGAAATATAGAGCGTTCACCAATCAATTTATAATTGAAGAAGTTCCAATTATTTTTACCGACAGAACCAAAGGACAATCAAAAATGAGTAGCGGAATTATTCGCGAAGCTGTAGTAGGAGTAATAATGCTTCGATTACGAAAAATATTTAATAGATTATAATGAGTACATATTTAATTAGAAATGCCAAAATTGTAAATGAAGGTGTCGTTTTTGAAGGGGATATATTAATTGAAAATGAATTAATTACTGAAATTGCCCAAAAAATTAGTCCTAAATCCTCAAGTTGCGTAATTATTGACGCCGAAGGAAGTTATGTTATTCCGGGTGCTATTGATGATCAAGTGCATTTTAGAGAACCAGGACTTACACATAAAGGAACCATTGAAACCGAAAGTAGAGCTGCAGTGGCTGGCGGAATTACATCCTTTATTGAACAACCTAATACGGTTCCAAATGCGGTTACACAAGAACTTTTAGAAGATAAATACCAAATTGCAGCCCAATCATCTTACGCTAATTATTCTTTTATGATGGGCGGGACAAATGATAATTTAGAAGAAATTCTAAAAACAAATCCGCGAAATGTTGCTGGATTAAAATTGTTTTTAGGTTCTTCAACTGGTGATATGTTAGTGGATAGTACCGCGTCGTTAGAAAAAATATTTTCCAATACTAAGTTATTAATTGCAGTACATAGTGAAGACGAACAAATTGTAAAGGATAACTTAGCTAAATTTAAGGAAATTTATGGCGATGATATTCCGGTTGAAAAACATCCCGAAATTAGAAGTGTTGAAGCATGTTATAAATCTACAGAAAGAGTTATAGCATTAGCCAAAAAAACAGGTGCACGTTTACATGTTTTTCATTTGTCAACCGCTAAAGAATTGGATTTGTTTACCAATAAAATTCCATTGGAAAAAAAGCAAATTACGGCCGAAGTTTGTATTCACCACTTATGGTTTACTGATGCCGATTATGAAACAAAAGGTTCGCTTATTAAATGGAATCCGGCTGTAAAAACACAAGCAGATAAAGATGCGCTTTGGAAAGCGTTATTAGATGACCGAATAGATGTTATTGCAACCGATCACGCGCCACATACATTAGAAGAAAAATCAAATCCATACACTACTTGTCCTTCGGGCGGTCCGTTAGTGCAACATGCCCTTGTAGCATTGTTTGAAGCACATCATCAAGGAAAAATATCAGTAGAAAAGATTGTAGAAAAATTTTGTCATAATCCAGCAAAAATATTCAAAATTGAAAAGCGAGGATTTATTAAAGAAGGCTATTTTGCCGATATTGCCATTGTAAATGCTTATTTACCTTGGAACGTTAAAAAAGAAAATATCTTAGCAAAATGTGGTTGGTCTCCTTTTGAAGGGTATAATTTCAAATCACGAGTAACACATACTTTTGTCAATGGAAAGTTAGTTTACGCTAATGGCAAAATCAAAGAAAAAAATGCCGGCCAACGTTTATTATTTGAAAGAACTGTATAAATGAAAAAGTTAGTTTTAGGTTTATGCGCAATTTGTTTGCTAGCTTGTTCCAATAATCCGGTGGCAAAGCCTGATAATTTATTGGACGAGGAAGTAATGATTAATATATTATTTGATATTGCTATTTTACAAGCAGCAGATGGTTCAATGTCTTTAAAATTATCGGAAAAGCAAATCAATAGTAGTACCTACATTTATAAAAAATATGCTATTGATAGTCTTACTTTTTATCAAAATCAGCGTTATTACGCTGCAGATGTTAAGCAATACAAAAAAATGCATCAGGAAGTACTAGACCGTTTAGATGAAGAAGTCGCAGCCGATTCAATTGCGTCTCCAGGCAAAGAAAAAATCAAATAACATCTTTTAAAAACACTTCTTTCTTTTGAAACGTTATGTTTATGGCGTTTTCTATTTTTTCTGAAGAATAGCTGTCATTTTCGTGAGATGATGCCGCCGTTGATTTTGTTAATTTTCTTTTGCTATTAGTTATTTTTGACCACAACCAATCCATGCGCCAAGCTATAGCAGTAATCGTTTTTGAAGCATAAATATACGGAGGCTTTGTGTTCAATAAAGTTGCTATATAATAAAATAACTCTTTATAAGTACAGTTTTCTCCCACAACAATATACCGTTCACCAGAAACAGCGCTTTTCATCAATGTGTGCATTACTGTTACTACGTCATGAACCCCCACAATTCCAATAGTTCCATTAGTATAAAACGGAATGTTGTTTTTTACCCATTGAATGAACAAATCACTTCCAAGGTTTGAAAAACCATAACCAAAAATTACTCCAGGATTTACAATAACCACATCAAGCCCTTCCTGAAACCCACGCCAAACTTCCATTTCGGCACCGTATTTAGTTATGGCATAATCGCTGTGTTGTTTTTCAGCGTTCCATTCGGTGGCTTCAGTAATCAAATGTTCCGATTGTTTTTTGTCTCCAAGTGCAGCAATTGAACTTACATGGCACAACTTTTTCACCTTAAAATCAATGCAACAATTTACAACATTGGCAGTTCCTTCGATATTGACTTTTCGAATAAGGGTTTCTTCTTTAGGTTCAAAAGAAACTACGGCTGCACAATGGTACACATGAGTTACTTGTTTAAAAGCCTTTTCCAGCGATGGAATATCCGTTATATCGCCTTTTACCCAATTGATTTTTTCAAATAAAGCAATTTGGTTTTTATGTTCAAATATTTTTTTTGTCTGTTCAATTTGTTTTTCAGAACGAAACATAGCTTTTACTTCCTCATTTTCTTGAAGAAGTTGCACTAATAAATGTGAACCGACTAAACCTGTTGCGCCTGTAACTAAAATCATGATGTAAAGATACTATTTTTGATGGAAGCTGGAAGCTGGCTGTTAGAAGAATTGTTTTTGAATTTTGAATAAAACTTTTAAACTTTAAGACTAAAAACTATCTTTGCTTAAATTATTATTGA
>Ga0247722_10001297_pt1 | contig 13968 bp, 10 predicted proteins | sample MSEWelMarce3H_FC_FD_189094 | JGI IMG/M metagenome (GOLD analysis project Ga0247722, IMG submission 189094) | Subsurface sediment microbial communities from gas well in West Virginia, United States - MSEEL Well Study Marcellus 3H_FC | ecosystem: Environmental > Terrestrial > Deep subsurface >... | reverse complement strand
TCTTGAGACTCCAGCTCCCTTGTTGTTTCAAGCTGGTCATCCAATACCCTTCCGCTCAAAATGCCATATTGCATTCCCTTGGCACTGAAATCCTTATGGTATTTTTCAACATCAAAATAAACAGATCCGTTTGCCTCATACGCATAGCCATCAGCGATGATGCGTTGAATCATGACAATCTGCTCAACGATATGCCCTGTTGCGGTTGGCTCAATGGTGGGCTCAATGTTGTTGAACTCCCGCATGGCCCAATGAAAGAGATTGGTATATTTCTGCACCAACTCCATGGGTTCAAGCTTTTCAAGGATGGCCTTCTTCGAGATCTTGTCTTCGCTCTCCCTGCCCTCTTCCTCAAAATGGCCGGCGTCAGTGATGTTGCGCACATACCTCACTTGGTAACCAAGATGCCGCAGGTATCTGTAAACGATATCAAACGTAATGAATGGTCGTGCATGCCCAAGATGGCTTTCCCCACTTACGGTTGGGCCACAAACATACATCCCTACCCTGCCTGGAGTAAGTGAACTGAAAACTTCCTTTTGCCTGCTGAGGGAATTGTAAAATTGCAATGAAGACATAATTATTGTTGTGGGGGCAAAGATAAAGATTGAAAGGGATAACACTGTCCCAAGTGCTGATATGCCTATTTTTTTCTGATGTCTGATACCAGAAATGAATGGTCTGATAGTTTTTTCCCACCCTGGGTGAACTGCACTGTTTCAAATTGTTCAGGATGAAAAATATAATCAATTCTAAGGGTTGGCAGCGTCTGGAGGATAAGAGAGGAGGAACTGGTAAATGTGGCTCCCAATCCTGAACCTTTTTCAAGAAAGGCATCTTTTCTTTCGCCTTTGATTATTGAATAAGCGTAGGAACCTGGTACGTCATTCAAGTCGCCCATCACCAACGCAGGATAGGGTGATGACTTTGTTTCTTTGGCGATGAAATCAGACTGGATACCATGCCAGTAAAAGGTATTCCTCATTTTTTTGATGAGCTGTTTGGAAAGGATAACACTGCTGTCATTTTCGGCCTTTACGTCATCAATGACCCTGTATTCCTTTGCGCCAAATCCGAATGATTGCAGATGAACTGAGTAGATGCGCGCAGTGTCGCGACCCAAAATGATATCGGCAAATAGGGTATTTTCTGCCATGGCATCCGCAGACAATGGAAAAGGAATCATGCCCCCGGCCACAATGGGCAGCCTCGAGAAGATGGCAATCCCACTGTACTGTCGGGTATTGAATATATCCTCTCCTGCAAACTGATGGTACTTGTAGCCCAACTCTTCCTTGAGGTACCACATGGGATCTTTTTTGCCTTTACTGGGCATGGCCAAAAACTCCTGAAAACAAATGACATCGGGCTGGTATGTTTTTATTTGCGCAAGTATTTGGTCAAGATGCCTTTCCTCATCCGGCTTGAACTGGCTCTCATCAAAAGGAATAAAGTGACGCAGGTTCCAGCTCATGAACCTGGTGGATCTGGATGGCTTTTCCAGTGAAAATGAGGCTGAAGTTTTGAAGGAGAAATGATGCTTCACTGCAGAAAATCCTGCAAGCAAAACAAACAGGGGGAAAAATGCCCATTTGCTGCGCACGAACAGCCAAAAAAAGAAAAAGAGGAGCAGCGCCGCAAAGAGGTATGGGAAGAACAGTCCCAGAAATCCAGTGAACCACCAATCTTTGGGATGCATATACGGCGCAAAACTACAAGCCAAATACAAAACGGCAACAATGGCGTTGAACACCATCATTGCACCCGCTGAAATTGACTTGAGAAAGTTGCCCATTGATTTTTTTTATAAATCTTTCTTGCTCGCCTCCTTGAGAATCTTTTTCTCATCCTCTGTCAACTGATCGTATCCTTTTAGGTTGATCTTGTCCAGGATGTTGTCAATCCTTTGTTGGGTAATATTGGGCTTTTTCACAAAGGGTGTCTTGCTGCCTTGGCTGTAAAAGGAAGTCTGTTTTGTCGAAATTCCTTTTTTCTTTGCCGGCGTAAACCAAGAACTGATCATGTGAAAAAAATCATTCAACCATTCTCCGGGATCATTGCCCTTGAACAACATCCGTACATAAAAAAACCCTGTCAACCCTCCAGCTGCAACAGGCAACAACAATACGGGATTTGAAAAAGCGGCGGAAAGGTTCAGCAGCAGGTATACCAAGGCAATGATCCACAATGGGATTCCTCCTCCGATCATGGGAAAGAACCTGTATTGTGGAGATATTGTAGTTGCAGCGACAGCCAAGCCGAGTATCCCTGATATGGTACCACTGAAAAACATGGAAGATGTTGCACCAGGATAGAAAATATTCGCAGACAATAAAAACGCAATTCCTGCAATGGTTGCACTGTACAGATAAATGGGAATGATTTTTCCATTGCCAACCAGGTCTTGAACAAGATGCCCGAAAGTCCACAACCAAATGAGGTTGCTGATGACCATGATCAGTTTTACTTCCGTGAATTGCATGGTAATCAGTGTCCATGGCCGGGTGATGAATTTCATCGGATCTCCTGGCATAACGAACCAATGGTAAATATTGCGGTAAAACTGCTCTTCAGGAATTCTCGAAAAAACATAAATGCTTTTCAGAAAATTCATCAGAATAAAGAAAGTGATTTGAAGTACAACCAGCATCACCAAAGGGTTTGCTGTATTCAACAGATTTGAACGGCCTGATTCCGTATTGTCCCTGTATCCCATGCCGTTTGGTTTATTGATCAATAAAAATGCCTTCTGTTTTTTCTGTTCCAGATCATCACAATAACGATTCCTACCACTGCGCCGCCAATATGTGCGAAGTGTGCAATGCCGGTAGATTCGCTTGAAATACCACCCAGCACATCCAAAACACCTAAACCAAGCAAAGCCCACTTGGCCTTGATCGGGAACGGTATCGGGAGAATCAGCATCTGGCTGTTGGGAAAGGTATAAGCAAAAGCCGCAAAAATCCCCATGACAGCGCCAGAGGCCCCCAGCGTCGGAACATTCGTCAACATGAAAAGTTCTTCCATGCCCATCTGGCCTGCCTCAAACATGGCAGTATATTGCGAAATATCATAGGTCAACGCTATCACCTGAGTGAGCCCCGCACCCAAACCGCAAACCATGTAAAACGCCAGGAACCTTGCCGGGCCCCAAAGATTTTCCAAAGTAGAACCAAACATCCACAGTGCAAACATGTTGAAGAGGATGTGAAAAAAGGAGTCTGAGGAATGCAGGAACATGTAGGTAATGAACTGCCAAAAATGATAATGCACCGAGCTGAAATGATGCAGTGCAAAGAGGTCTTCGATAGACAATAGGTCCTTGCCTACAGTGATTTGCGCCAGCCAAACCAGTGCGTTGATGATGATTAGGTTTTTGATGACTACGGGAAGTACCTGAAACCTACCCGGTCTGATTTCTGATTCCATTCGGTGGTATATTTTACAAATTTAACGAACCTGGGGCAATCTTACCTCAGCTTCAATTGTACGACATTTTCAATATGATGGGTATGGGGAAACATATCCACTGGCCTGATGGCCGTCACCTCATATTTCTCTGCCAGCAACTGCAAATCGCGGGCCTGTGTAGCTGGATTGCAGCTCACATAAACCACGAGAGGTGCCTCCATGGCCAGGATCTGTTGCACAAGCTTCTCGTGCATGCCCACCCTCGGAGGATCGGTGATGATCACATCAGGCCTGCCATGGGTTGAAAAAAATGCATCATTGCAGATGTCTGACACATCGCCTGCATAAAAAAGGGTATTGTCAATGCCATTCATTCTGGCATTTTCGTGTGCATCATCAATGGCTTCACTGATCACCTCGACTCCAATTACCTTGGCGGCTTTATCACTCACAAATATTCCGATGCTCCCTGTTCCACAATAAAGATCATAGACTGTTTCTGTCCCTTTCAGTTCAGCAAATGCTTTGGTGATCTCATAGAGGTGTTCCGCTTGTGTAGAATTGGTTTGAAAGAATGATTTTGGCCCCACCTTGAATTTTAATCCACCCAACTGCTCAATGGCAAATGCATTGCCATGGTACAATACCGGATGCTGGTCGCCCAAACTGTCGTTGAATTTCCGGTTCACTGTATAGTACAGGGAGGTCACTTCAGGAAAAGCATTTTTGATGTAATCCATCATGTCAATCCTTGCCTTTTCATCGTCTTCCCCGAAGACCAGGTTCAACATCAGGTCTCCGGTGGTGCACAGCCTGACCATCAGGTTCCTGAGCATTCCGGCATGGTTGCGGATATCATAAAAGCTATATCCCTGCTGCAGTGCATAGGCCCTGATTCCGTTGCGGATGGTATTGCTGGGCTCGGCTTGCAGAAAACATTCATCAATGTCGATCACCTTGTCAAATGATCCTGGCACATGGAAGCCCAATGCAGGAATCGATGGCAATCCCCTTGGACCATCCTCGGGCATTTCCATTGCACCAATCTCTTCCTCGGTAAAATATTTCTTGGAACTGAAGGTGAATTCAAGCTTGTTCCTGTAGTACCTTGTTTCTTTTGCCCCTGCAATAGGCTGCATTTCTGGAATGGTTATTTTCCCGATCCGCTTCATCTGCTGCTCAACTTCCTGAAACTTGTATTCCAGTTGTTTTTCATAGGGCAACATCTGCCACTTGCATCCCCCACAGACCCCAAAATGCTTACAAAACGGGGCAGTCCTTTCCGGTGAATATGAACGGATCTTTATCGCCTTTCCCTCAGCCCAATCCTTTTTGTTCTTGCTGAGCCGAACATCCACCAGGTCTCCCGGAACTGCGCCTTCGATGAAAATCACTTTTCCTTCAAGTTTTGCAATGGATTTCCCTCCGGCGGCATAGCCACTGACCTGCAAATTTTCCAATACCAATTTCTTCTTTCTCATGTTCCGGCTTGTGGTGCAAATCTACAATTTAATATGCCTTCTCACCCCGATGTAGCAATCTTATCATTTTAACAGTGTATTTCCCACATATTGAATAATTTTACCCAAACTTTCACAGATGCGCATTCTATTGTTTTTGCTAATATGCCTTGGCTTCAGCCCGTTTGCAGGTGCACAAAAAGCTTATGAAATCAAGGCGAATATCAAGCCCTTCAACAAGGGATACCTTTTTCTTGCATACCATTTTGGCAGCAAGCAATACCTGATTGACTCCGCAAAGATTGATGCAACAGGACAAGCAACCTTCACCGGGCCCAAGAAGTTGCAGGGCGGAGTGTACATGATTGTCTTCCCGGAAAAAAACGGATGGATTGAGTGCATGCTGGACCAGCAACAACAGTTCAGCGTATTTGCTGATACCTCCAACATTGTAAAAGGACTTCGGTTTGAAGGTTCACCAGACAATACCATTTTTGCAGATTACCAGAAAAAATCCTTTGACATTGGCACTGCGGTTGGAGCACTCAGGTCAAAGGCCGGCGGATCACCGGAAGATCCTGCCACCAAGGCAGCACAGGCAGAAATCAAGCAATTGAGCCTTGAGATGCAACAGTACCGCGATGCCTTGCAAAAAAAGAATCCCCAACACCTGTTGAGTTCCATTTTCAACCTCCTGAAAGATCCCGAAGTTCCTCTAGCGGCACAGCATCCGGGCGGAAAATACGACAGCGTTTTTGCGTACAATTTTTACAAAGACCATTATTGGGATGGCATCAGCCTGTCGGATGACCGACTGGTGAGAACACCAGTGCTGCAAGGGCGTTTCGACAAGTATTATGATGAGGTGCTTCCACAGGCAGCAGACTCGTTGGCCAAATATGCCGATAAAATGCTTGCTGCGGCAAAACCCAGTGAGGAAATGTTCAAGTATGTATTGTCGAGCCTGACCGATAAATACGTGAACCCAAAGTTCATGGGACAGGATGCAGTCTTTGTGCATCTTTTTGAAAAATATTTCTTGCCGGGGCAAGCAGACAGCTGGATGAATGAGAAATACAAGAAGTTCATCTTCGACAGGGGATATTCGCTCATGTCGAATGTCATCGGTAAAAAGGCTGCTGATTTACCAATGGTCGATACCCTTGGAAAAAACTTTTCCCTTTCCGCCTTGCAGTCGCCATTTACCGTGATCTGCTTCTGGGACCCCACCTGTGGACATTGTAAGGAAGAAGTTCCAAAGGTAGATTCCATCTTTCAAGCCAAATGGAGAAAAGAAGGTGTGAAATTGGTCGGCGTAATGACAGATGGAGGAAAGGCCAACTGGCTCAGCTATATCAGGGAACACAAGCTCAACGGATGGATCCATGTTTACCAAACAGAGGAAACGAAGGACAAGATCTATAAGGCGGGGCAACCTGGATACAGGCAACTGTATGATGTGTACCAAACGCCGATGATCTATCTCCTGGACAAGGACAAGAACATCGTTGCAAAAAAACTCACCTATCTGCAGGTAGACGACTTTATGAACTTCAAGAAAAATTCAGCCAAGACACCATAATTGCCCATGAAAACACCATTGTTGATCCTGGCATTTGCCCTTGCAGCAAGCATACAATTGAATGCCCAAGTACTTTTCACCTATGGTGGAAAACCGGTAAGCCAACAGGAGTTCATTGCATCCTTCAACAAGAACAATACGGATACCAGCAGCAAGAAAATTGCAGCAGAAAATTACCTTGACCTTTATATTCGGTTCAAGCTCAAAGTACAGGCTGCATATGATGTAAAGATGGATACTTTGGCAAACCAAAAAGCAGACCTGAAGGGATTTGAGGAGCAAATCAGACCACTTTATTTGCTGGACCAACAGGTGCTGGATTCATTGGTGGCAGAAGCCCATCAACGCACATTGCAAGAGCTGTCTGTTAAACACCTTTTCATTGCCTTCAACAAGCTCAAGTTGAGCAGCAATGAGGACAAAAGTTATTCCCCCACAGAAAAAGAGATTGCCCGAAAAAAAGCATCCTCCATTGCAGCAGCATTGTTGAAGGGCGAAGATGTTGAACAATTGATCATCGCCAATTCAGATGATCCTGAAGCTGGCAGAACCCGGGGATATATTGGTCATATCACCGCCTTCACACTCCCTTATGCGTTTGAATCGGCAGTCTATGCACTGAAAGATGGCGGGGTCTCCCCTGGAATTGAAAGTGCAGACGGCATCCATTTTTTCCAAAGGATTGGCACAAGGGCTGCGGTTGGAAAAACAACCATCGCCCAGGTATTGATTGCCAGACCAGAAGAGGCAAGCGATGCAGAAATAAGGGAAAGAAAGTTATTGGCCGATTCCATCCATGCCCTTGCAGTCGCAGGGTTTCCTTTTGACTCGCTTGCCCTGAATTTTTCAGATGACATGAGCAGTGCAAGGAAAGGCGGCATCATTGAGGAAATCCAGGTAGGAAAGTTTGACCCATTGTTTGAGGAGCAGGTTATGCAACTGAAAAAAGATGGAGAAATCGCAGCCGTTTTAGCGACGGACCTTGGCTTTCACATCATCAAAAGAATTTCCCATCAAGCAGCTGAGATATCGTTGGACATCGCATCACCTGCACTGAAGGAACTTGTATTGCAAGACGACAGAAAGAGCATGGCTGCCAAAGCGTTCATCAATAAGTGCATTGGGAAGCTTGGGTTGACGGCTACAACACCCAACAAGGATGCTTATATCGCCAAAAGGCTTGCCCAATTCAATCCATCTTATGCAATGCAGATCAGGGATTTCAAAGATGGCAACCTGCTCTTTGAAATCATGGATAAAAAGGTATGGGGCAAGGCCTCATCTGATCAGGATGGATTGAAGAAATTCCATGCAACAAGGGCAGCAAACTATACCTGGAAACAGTCGGTCACGGCCATCACCATAACGGCCCAAGACAAGCAGACCGCCCTTTTAATCCGGGAAGCGTATGAAAAAGAAAAGTCGATTGAAAACATCAGGAAGATGTACAGTGAGGTATCTTTTCTGGACAGCGGCAGGTACGAGGCTGGTGAACTCCTGGGCGTAGGTGCAGACAATGCAAAATCCGGTTTCGTTACACCAGTTTTTTCCAATGCATCAGATGAATCAGCAGGATTCGTTGTTGTGACGGGTGTTTTCAAAGACCCTTCCATCAAAACATTTGAAGCAGCAAGAGGATCCGTCATCAATGATTACCAGCAATACCTGGAAGACAACTGGATTGCTGTGCTCAAGAAAAAATACCCTGTTGTGGTGAATGCCCAAACATGGAAGGCCATACTGGCAGAAATGCATTAAAAAATCTGGCTCACTGCATTGTAGATCACACGTGGCTTTCCGAGGGTATAATAATGGAGGACGGGGACACCTGCTTTTTTCAATTCTTTTGACTGGTCAACCAACCACTCTTCTCCCACTTTTTCAGCAGCCTCATCAGTCGTAGTACTGTTCATGGCATTGATCAGGTCTTCCGGAAGTTCCAGGTTGAAAATCCTTGGAATGGCAGTTAGTTGTTTCTTGTTGGTCAATGGTTTCAATCCAGGGATGATGGGAACAAGAATGCCTGCAGCCCTGCATTTGGCCACAAAATCAAAATACTTTGAATTGTCAAAAAACATCTGGGTAACAATATATTCTGCCCCTGCATCCACCTTTTCTTTCAAGTATACAAGGTCTGCCTCCAGGCTGATGGCTTCAATATGCTTTTCAGGATAGCCTGCAACACCCAAACAGAAGTTTGTCTTGAATCCATCTAAAATCTCCTCATCAAGATACAAGCCATTGTTTAACCTTTCCGCCTGTCTCAACAAATCAATGGCATAGCGGTTCCCTTTAGGATCGGGAACAGTATCTAGATCGCCCTTGGGTGTATCGCCACGCAAAACCAATACATTATCGATGCCCAAGAAATTGAGGTCAATGAGTGCATCTTCCGTTTCCCTTTTTGTAAAACCTCCGCAAATCAGGTGCGGCACAGCATCCACCTGGTAATGGTTCATGATGGCTGCACAAATGCCAACAGTCCCAGGGCGTTTTCTGATCTCTATGCGCTCCACTGTACCATCGGGCTGTTGCCTGGAAACATGTTCGCTCCTGTGATAGGTTACATTGATGAAAGAAGGCTTGAACTCCATCAAAGGATCAAGGTGCTGAAACAGTGAATGGATGTTTTTCCCCTTCAATGGTGGCAAAACCTCATACGACAGAATGGTCTCCTTGGACTGGTTGATATAATCGATCACTTTCATGTGTACAATAGCGCTTGGTGTGGAATGCAAAAGTACAGATTATATGCTGATGAAATTTGATACATTTGTGTTCTATCATGAACCTGACCATCCATACCAAGCACCTGATCAAACGCTACGGCAGCAGGACCGTTGTGAACGACGTTTCTATAGAAGTCAAGCAGGGTGAAATCGTTGGACTGCTTGGTCCGAACGGTGCTGGGAAAACAACATCATTTTACATGGTGGTTGGCCTTATCAAACCCGATGAAGGAGAGGTCTACCTCAATGACCTGAACATCACCAAAATGCCCATGTACAAAAGGGCACAGATGGGCATCGGTTACCTTCCACAAGAGGCTTCCATTTTTCGCAAGCTCAGTGTGGAGGACAATATAGCTGCCGTTTTGGAAATGACCAAGCTGGGTAAGAAAGAACAAAAATTCAAGCTGGAGGAATTGCTCTCGGAATTCAGGCTGACACATGTGAGAAAAAACAACGGTGATTCGCTCAGCGGCGGCGAAAGAAGGCGAACAGAAATAGCCAGGGCACTGGCCGTAGACCCAAAGTTCATCCTTTTGGATGAGCCCTTTGCAGGGGTGGATCCTATTGCCGTGGAAGACATACAGACCATCGTTGCCCGTCTTAAGTTCAAGAATATTGGAATCCTCATCACAGACCACAACGTCAACGAGACCCTTTCCATTTGCGACAGGGCCTATTTGTTGATAGAGGGAAAGATCTTCAAGCACGGAACTGCTGAAGAACTTGCGGAAGATCAACAAGTCAGAAGACTCTATCTCGGCAGAAACTTCGAACTCAAAAGAAAGGATTATCTTCATGACGAAGCCCGTCAAGAATCCCTTTACGGCGATCGTTGACCACCATAACCCCATCCATGAAATTGTTAAGTCCCGCCATATCATCCCTGGCAAGGTTGCGCTCCTGGCGCATTGAGGCGTGGATTCAGCACCCGGTGTCGGCACAGCGAGAAGTGTTGCAAGACCTGGTAACAGCGGCACAGTTTACAGAAGTCGGCAGGCAGTACGAATTTTCCAAGTTGTTCACCACCAAGGCCTTCAAACAAGCAGTGCCGATACAGGAATACAACCACATCAAGCCCTATGTGGAAAGGATCATGGCAGGAGAACAAAACCTGCTGTGGAATACCCCCATCAACTGGTTTGCCAAAAGCAGCGGCACCACCTCTGACAAAAGCAAGTTCATTCCTGTAAGCCAGGAAAGCCTGGAGGACGGTCATTTCAAGGCAGCAAAGGATGTCCTTTCCCTCTACTATATGCACAACCCGGAATCAGACCTCCTTACAGGAAAAGGTCTTATGATTGGAGGCAGCCATACCATCAGCAACCTGCACGAAGAAGCCCATTTCGGCGACCTCAGTGCAGTACTCATGCAAAATACCCCATTCTATGGCAACTGGATAAGGACACCAGACCTCCGGATTGCATTGATGGACGAGTGGGAAGGGAAAATTCAAAAGCTGGCAGAAACGACCATGTACGAAAATGTAACTTCCGTTTCCGGTGTACCTACATGGACAATTGTATTGTTCCAACGCATTCTTGAAATGACAGGTAAAAAAAACATGAAGGAAGTTTGGCCATCGCTTGAACTGTATTTTCATGGAGGTGTCTCTTTTCTGCCGTATAAAGAACAGTTCAAAAAACTGATTGGAGACGATATCCAGTACCTGGAAATGTACAACGCCAGCGAGGGCTTCTTCGCTGCACAAGACATACCCGGCACTGAAGGCATGTTGCTTTTCCTGGACCATGGCATCTTTTATGAGTTCATGCCCATTGAGGAATATGGAAAGGATGACCCAAAAACAATCGGACTGAAAGATGTTGAAATTGGACAGCATTATGCCCCTGTCATCAGCACCAATGGCGGCCTTTGGCGCTATCTTATTGGTGATACCGTTGAATTCACCAGCCTTTTCCCTTTCAGGATAAAAGTCAGTGGCCGCCTAAAACTGTTCATCAATGCCTTTGGGGAGGAACTGATCATCGACAATGCCGAGAGGGCCATGGCTGAAACCTGCAAGTTGACCAATGCCGTCATCACAGACTATACTGCGGGTCCGGTTTATTTCAGTGAGGATGGAAACGGTGCGCATGAATGGCTGATTGAATTTGAAAAAGCACCGGAAGACCTCACCCTTTTTTCTACGGTGCTGGATGAAGAACTGAAAAAACTCAACAGTGACTACGAAGCCAAAAGATACAAGAACATTGCACTGCGGGCCCCTATCCTGAAAGCCCTTCCCCATGGCCATTTCAACAAGTGGCTCAAACAAAAAAACAAACTGGGCGGGCAGCACAAGGTGCCTCGCTTGAGCAACGACAGGGTGATCATTGATGAGATTTTGGGGGTAGGTTGAAGGGGTTGAAGTTTTGTTGAGAGATGTTGAGAGAGGTTGAGAGAGGTTGAAGAGGTTGAAGGGGTTGAAGTTTTGTTGAGAGAGGTTGAGAGAGGTTGAAGGGGTTGAAGTTTTGTTGAGAGAGGTTGAGAGAGGTTGAAGGGGTTGAGCGTTTTATAACAGGTTAACGTGTTTTGCTATTTACAAATAGTCTCGGCACCCCTCCTGTCCAGGAGGGGTGCCGAGACCGATGAACGAAGTGAATCGGGCGAGCCTGCCTGCCTGCCGGCAGGCAGGGCGGGGTGGTGGAATTCTTGCAGTTTTTTAATAATTTTACCGAGAAAAATGATTTCAACATGGCATAAAATCCAAAAAATTGGATACATATATTTCAATGAAAGCCAGAAAAACTGATTAAAAATCCTTCAACCCCTTCAACAGGCCGAAGGCCCCTTCAACCTCTTCAACTTCTCTCAATCTCCCTAAACCTTTTAACCACAAATGAAACTTCTCGAAAATAAAACAGCCATCATCACAGGTGCAGCCCGCGGAATTGGTGAAGCCATTGCCATAAAACTGGCTGAACATGGCGCAAATATTGCATTCTCTTATGTAAGCGAACGCAGTACTGAAAAGGCCGCTGCATTGGTGGCTACGCTCGAGGGATTGGGCGTTAAGGCAAAAGCCTGGAGAAGCAATGCCGGCAACTTTGCCGAATCAGAAGCATTCGTGAACGATGTGGTCAAAGAATTTGGAACAGTAGATGTTTGCGTGAACAATGCAGGCATATCAAAGGATAATCTGCTCCTCAGAATGACACCGGAGCAATGGGATGAAGTGATGGAAGTGAACCTGAAAAGTGTTTTCAACATGACCAAGCAGGTCATCAGGCCCATGATGAAGGCTAGAAAAGGATCCATCATCAACATGAGTTCCATTATTGGTATCCGCGGAAATGCAGGACAGTCAAGCTATGCAGCGAGCAAGGCTGGTATCATCGGTTTTACCAAATCCATTGCACATGAACTCGGCAGCAGGAATGTTCGTGTAAATGCCATAGCCCCAGGCTTTGTTGAAACAGACATGACCCATTACCTTCAGGAAGGGGACGCAGCCCATGCATTCCTTGCCAAGATTCCACTGGGAAGGTTTGGCACGGCAGAAGAAATTGGCAATACCACACTATTTCTTGCCTCAGACATGAGCAGTTATATCACAGGACAGGTACTCAGCGCCTGTGGCGGTTTGAATATTTAGCATCTTTTTACAAATTGATTACAGTACAATCCTTATAAATTCACTGATAGGACATAGTTTTACGCACCATGTTTAAAAGGCTCATTGCATATTTCCTATTGGCCGTCATTTCCATGCAGCTGCTTCCCGTAAAGGAGTTGGGCAGACTATTGTATGGGAATATGATGACGGAAGAATGGTATAGTGCAATGCCTGAAAACGAAGACCTCAAAAAGTCTGCAAAAGACGATGAGATCAAAAAGCCAGAGTGTGTTTACGCATGCAATATACTTCAAGCTCATTTTTACACTGCAAAGAATTCGGCCGCACACCTCTGCCTGAATTCATATATTTCAAGGCTTTCAGACGATATACCTACTCCGCCGCCCCTTTTCTGTTCCTGAACTTCGATAGAATTTTTCAGTGACCAGAAAATACAAAAATGAAAAAATATACCAACTACCTAAAGGCGGATTTTCCTGCCTCAATCGTTGTTTTTTTAGTGGCCCTACCCCTTTGCCTGGGCATAGCACTTGGCTCTAAAGCACCCCTTTTCTCAGGCATCATTGCTGGCGTTGTTGGGGGCATCGTCGTCGGTTTATTGAGCGGATCATCACTAAGCGTCAGCGGACCAGCTGCTGGATTGATCGCAATCGTATCCTCAGCCATTTTACAATTGCCGACATTTGAAACCTTCCTATTGGCTGTTGTCTTGGCCGGTTTTATACAACTAATATTGGGCTATGTCAAAGCTGGGATTTTAGGTGATTTTGTCCCCAATGCAGTGATCAAAGGAATGCTGGCAGCGATCGGCATCATCCTCATTTTAAAACAGATTCCACATCTTATCGGCTATGACGCTGATTTCGAAGGCGATGAAACGTTTACACAACTTGACAATCAGAATACATTTTCAGAGTTGCTTAACTCCATTCAATTGGGGAGCTGGGGGCCGATGATCATTGGCGTTTTATCCCTCCTGATCCTGGTATTGTTTGAAAGTGCAGCAGTCAAGTCAAACAGGGTGTTGAAGCAGGTACCAGGAGCTCTGGTAGCGGTCATCATTGGTGTGCTCCTGAACCTTTTATTCAATGCACAGCACAGTACATTAGCAATAAGTCCTGAGCACATGGTGAATTTGCCCATAGCGAAGAATGCCAATGAGTTTCTCAACTTCTTCAGCTTCCCCGACATCAAACAGATCAACAA
>Ga0247722_10001296_pt1 | contig 13975 bp, 10 predicted proteins | sample MSEWelMarce3H_FC_FD_189094 | JGI IMG/M metagenome (GOLD analysis project Ga0247722, IMG submission 189094) | Subsurface sediment microbial communities from gas well in West Virginia, United States - MSEEL Well Study Marcellus 3H_FC | ecosystem: Environmental > Terrestrial > Deep subsurface >... | reverse complement strand
ACTGCCACAAACAAAAACAACATCCCTTTTCTGTGCCCGGAGGTAACGGGAATAAATATCTGCAGGGATATAGGCACCCGCCAGGTGACCGATATGTTTCAGTCCGTTGGCGTAAGGAAGTGCAGAAGTAACAAGGTATCGTTTGGGAAGATTGTTCATTTGCTTTTTTTCGTGTTGGCAAAAATAACCAAATGTATCGAAGGATTTAGGGCATTTTTTAGCCATAACACCTAATTTTAGGCCATGAAGATCCCTCCATACCTCCAACCAGGCGATACCATTGGTATCGTTTGCCCTGCCGGCTTCATGCCTGCAGAAAAAGCCAAGGCCTGCATACTGACACTGAAAAAATGGGGATACAAGGTGGTCAAAGGAAAAACCCTGGGGGGAAAATCCAAAAATTATTTCTCCGGCACTGACGAGGAAAGATTGAATGACCTGCAATCATTTCTCGATGATCCCTCTGTAAACGCCATCCTCTGTGGAAGAGGCGGATATGGTACCACAAGGATCCTGGATGGCATCAACTGGAAGGCTTTCAAAAAAAATCCCAAGTGGATCGTTGGGTTCAGCGACATCACCGTGCTCCATGGTTACATGCAGGCGCAACTGGGGATATCAAGTATTCATGGGCCAATGGCAGGTGCTTTCAACGATGGGGAAAACCGGTTTACCTTTTCATTAAAAGATACGCTTGAAGGAAAACCAGTGCATTATAGCGCAACGACAGATCCCCTCAACCAAAACGGGAAGGCCAAAGCAGCAGTCATTGGTGGAAACCTCTGCCTGATGGCCCATTGCATTGGCACCAACGCGGAGTATGATACCGATGGAAAAATTCTTTTCATTGAAGACATAGGAGAACAGCTGTACAATATTGACAGGATGATGCTGCAACTGAAAAGAGCAGGAAAATTAAAAAAACTCAAGGGCCTGATTGTAGGTGGCTTTTCAGATAACAAAGACACGGAGAGAACTTTTGGCAAAACGGCCTATGCCATCATTGCAGAAGCGGTTCAGGAATATGCCTACCCAAAATGTTTTGGATTTCCCATCAGCCATGAGAAAGAAAATGTGGCCATTGCCATTGGTCAGACCTATGCATTGGAGATCATTGATGATGCAGTCAGCCTCTTCAGGATTTAACCTGATTTTGATTGAACCGCAGCGCAACCATCCCAACCAGCAAAGCAACCACAATGCTGCTGAAAAAAGCTGCCTGCAGTCCGAACGTTTCAGAAAGGTAGCCGATGATGGGTGGGCCAATCAAAAAGCCAGTGTAACCCAACAGTGAAACCGATGAAACGGCTGTCCCAATGGGCACTTCAGCATTTTTTGATGCAAGCAGGAAAATCATCGGAACAAAACAGGATACACCTAATCCAACCAATAAAAATCCTACAACGATCAAGATTGGGTATGGGAATACCACTGCAACAAGGAACCCAATTCCGAGTAAGATTGTACTGGCCTTGACCATTTTCATCTCACCATATTTTCCAAGAAACCAATCACCCAAAAAACGGCCCAGTACCATGGTGGTAAGGTAGGATGCATACCCCAATACATAGAATTGACCTGTCACCCCACCAACCTTGGAAAAATAAATTCCACTCCAGTCACTCATCATCCCTTCACAAAACATGCTGCCGGCTGCGATGAATCCCAATTGCAGCAAACCCTTGTTGGCTGCGCTGAACAGTTTTTTCTTTGGCTGCCCCTTGCCGGTTTCAGGAATGAATCCATTGAACACCATAACGACAGTAACAGAAAAAATGGAAACCATCAAAAAATGGCTCTCCATGGACACATCCCATCCAATCAGGATCATGCTGAGCAATGCTCCAAGAAGCGCCGCCAGACTCCATATACCATGAAAACTGTTTACAATGGAACGCTTGTACTGTTGTTGCAAAACAATTGAGCAGGTGTTGACTGAAACGTTGTAGAATGTTCTGGACACACCAAACAAAAAGAGTACAACTGATACCTGCCATGCAGCCGATGCATAACCCAGGCATATCAACAATATGGAATAGGACAAAGCAGCGGCAATGAGCAAGGAGCGCATCTTTACCCTATTGGTCACATACCCTGCAAAGGGCATGGAAATCATCAGGCCTGCAGGAATACCCGCAAGCATGAGCCCCAGCGATGCATCATTCAACATGAATTTTTGTTGGATGACAGGAATCCTTGCGGTAAAAGATGCAAATACGATTCCAGATATAAAATAAAATACGGAAACAGTGAACCTGCTTTTTATCAACTTCCTATCCAATGAGGTGCTTTATGGCTGAATGGACATTGGTATAAATGAAATTGAATCCGGTGCGTTGCAGCTTGCCTGCATCAACAGTTGTGCTTTTCAAGACTTCTATGCTCATCTCACCCATGATCAATTTCAACACAAAGGCTGGCACTTTTAAGGGGATGAAAAATTGTCCATTCATGGCATTGGCGATCAACAGCGTCAACTCCTTGTTGGTAGCAGGTTGTGGCGCAACCAGGTTGTAAACGCCCTCCATTGATGCTGTTTCAATGGCATGGATAAATGCCCTGCAAAGATCGTCAATATGAATCCAGCTGGTTACCTGACGGCCAGAGCCCAACACGGCAGCAACACCAAATCTTGCAGGCTTTTTGAATTCTGCCAAGGCGCCTCCTTCATTGCTCAAGGCAATCCCAAGCCTCAACTTGACCAGCCTTTTCCCCAGTGTTTGCACCTGGTCAATGCTCTCTTCCCAGGCCTTGCAGGTTTGTCCAAGAAAGTCATTGGCGGCAGGATCTTCCTCGGTAAATATTTTTCCCTGATCAGGACCATACCAGCCAATGGCAGAGGCACTGATAACAGACTTGACCTTGTTGGGCTGAGAAGAAAGGCAGTTGAACAACAACTCACTTGACTGGGTGCGGCTCAGCCTGATGGCTTCCTTTCGCTTTTTTGTCCATCTTTTCTTGGCTACGCCCTCTCCAGCCAGGTGCACAATATGGTCAGCCTTCGCAATGGCCTGCGGATCAATCATTTTCTTCTCTGTGTCCCATTTGGCATAAAATATATTACCGCTTGGTCTGAAACTGTTTTGGGAAGAACTGGTCTTGTAGACAGAGGCTGTTTCGATAGGATTCCTTGAAAGAATGATCACATCGTATCCCTGGTTGAGCAGATGTCTGCTCAGGGCTGTCCCGATCATCCCTGTACCTCCTGTAATCAAAACTGTTGGCATGTCTGTGTTTTGTGCAAAATTACGGTGAAACCAATCAACTCTAAGGATCAAAAAATAAAAAAGGCCCCAGATAGATGTCTGGGGCCTATGGAAAACTGAGGTTTTTCATCAGTCTGGTTTCTTCCCTTCTAAGAAGGTATTGATCGTACTGATCTGTGTGATGTTGTTTTCGTCAGTTCCAACCGCATAACTGCTGTAAAATTTCTCAACAGACGCCAGGGTGGTATTGTGTACCTGGAGGTTTTGCCTGACATAGGCAGGAATGTTTTCGTACTCATTGTTGGGATCAGCAGCACCAAAATTGAAAGAGAGGTTTCTCAACTTGTGCAACCGTTCAGCAGCCCTTGCCTTCTGAACTTCGGCCTCATCCAGTACAGAAACATCATGAACGAATGCATTGCTCAACCTTGGCTCTTCTATTACAGTAGCCTTTGGTGAAGGTTGCTCATGAAAGACCATTTCAAATGGTTCCTCGGCCTCTTTCAGTTCTGGGTTATGGGTTGTGAGTTGAGGGTTGTGGGTTGTGGGTTCTGGGTTGTGGGTTGTGGGTTCTGGGTTATGGGTTGTGAGTGGTTCCAATTTTTCAACAAGCTCAAAAGACGCTGGATGCGCTTCAGGCAATTTTGCTTCAGTTGCCTGAACAGGAGCTTGGCTTTCTGCAGCTGGCTCGCTGGCATAAATATTGGTAGGCCGCTTTAAGAAAGAACCCGTGGCAGGAGTGGCGACCTGAGATACTACCACTGGCTGCACTTCCTCTTGCTTTGGTATTTCGGTTGAAGCAATAGTAGGTGAAGCATTGACTTCAGCCATTATGGGCAATTCCTTGATGGTCAGGTCAAGTTCGAAAACAATGGGACCTTCTTCTTCCACCAGGACCTGCTCCTCAACTTGAAAGACAGGTTCCTGCACAAAAGTAGTTTCTTCAACTTCCGTTGTTGATTCTATTAACAATGTTGGGATGTATTGGGCCTGAAGCTCAATGTTCTCTTTAGCAGCAACGGTTTGCTGCACCACAGGCATTTCTACGGGTGCTAAAGTTTCAATTGTTGCTGCTGTGACTTCCTGTAATTCCTGAACAGTAACAACATTGACCACTTCCGCTTTGGGTTGTGGGTTGATGTCCAAAGTGAACATGATTTTTTCATCCTTGGGCTCTTGTCTTGCTTCCGGTCTCTGCTCATCGAACAGTGGTTTTTGATCAAATCCGGTTGCAATAATGGTGATGCTGATATCCTCACCCAATGACTCATCGTAGCCAAGTCCAAGTATCACATCCGCATCAGGACCGGCTTGCGTAAGCAAATACTCCTGAATGGTTTCAACCTCATCCATCGTGAATTCTGTCTCACCCTTTTGTGAATTGATGTTGATCAGGATCCATTTGGCTCCCTTGATATCACTGTCGTTCAACAATGGAGAATTCAATGCCTGCTGGATCGCCACCTGTGCCCTGTCTTCTCCTTGGGCACGGGCACTTCCCAGTATCGCCACGCCACCGTTGCGCATTACCGTACAAACATCTGCAAAATCCACATTGATCTGACCAGTTGTATTGATTACATCGGTGATGCATTTTGCAGCAGTGGCCAATACATTATCCGCTGTAGACAATGCGGCACTCATGGTCAGGTTACCAAACTGATGTCTTAACTTGTCGTTGCTGATGACCAGCAAGGTATCCACCTGAGACTTCATTTGCTGGATGCCACTGTCAGCATGCAGGGCCCTTTTCTTCCCTTCATAGGAAAAAGGAGTGGTGATGATGCCAACGGTCAGGATTCCCATGTCTTTGCAAATCTTGGAAATGATGGGAGCACCACCTGTTCCTGTTCCACCACCCATGCCGGCAGTAACAAAAGCCATCTTGGTATTCACTTCCAAAATACGGCGAATCTCGTCCAAACTTTCCTCCGTTGCCTGCCTTCCGATTTCCGGATTGGCACCTGCGCCCAATCCCTGAGTGAGTGAAGGGCCCAGTTGTATTTTGTTTGGCACCTTGCTCAATGCCAATGCCTGTGCATCTGTGTTGCAGACAATAAAATCTACGCCCTCTATTCCAAGACTGTGCATATAGTTGACGGCATTGCTGCCCCCACCACCAACACCTATTACTTTTATGATGGATGACTGCTCGTTGGGTAAATCGAATTGTATCATTGTGTTAGAATTTAATTGTTATGGGTTAATGAAGTATTGGGTTCTTGTATGGGTTGTTGAAGGATAAATCAAAGATTTCTGTCACCATCTTCCTTGAAAAGATCAATCAGACCACCCTTGATACTGTCCATGAATCCTTTCAACGTTTTTCTCTCCTTGATGGGAATCGCCTTGATCACCATTTCAGGAACTGGCTGCTGTTCAACCTCTACTGGAGGCTTCAATTGACCGCGGCGTTGCTCCGGATACAACCTGTTCTGGTTGTTTTCGTAAACACTGTAGCCTTTCAAAATGAGTCCTATACAGGTTGAATACATGGGCTTCTCCAGTTCTGAAATATGGTTGGACGCAAGATGTTCATTCGGGTAACCAATGCGCGCATTCAATCCGGTTGCATATTCAGTGAGCTGTATCAGGTGCTTGAGCTGAGAACCGCCACCAGTCAATACAATTCCTCCGTTCATCATTTTGTTGTCCATGCCAACTTGCTTGAGGTGAAAGGTCACAAATGCAAGTATCTCACTCATTCTGGCCTGAATGATAGAAGCAAGATTTTTTACACTGATCTCACGGGAAGGAAGGCCTCTCAATCCTGGTATTTTGATAAAGGCATTGTTCTGTGCTTCTTCCGTTAATGCACTTCCATACTGAACTTTCATGAGCTCTGCCTGCGTTTTCAATACGCCCAACCCCATTTTGATGTCATTGGTGATGTTCTCGCCACCAAAAGGGATCACCGCAGTATGCTTGAGAATGCCTTCATAAAAAACAGCAAGGTCGGTGGTGCCACCACCAATGTCCAGGATGGCAATGCCTGCTTCAATGTCCTGCTCACTCATTACAGCTGCAGAGGAGGCAAGAGGCTGAAGCATCAGGTCCTTTACTTTCAATCCTGCCTTTTCAACGCTTCTGTTGATGTTGCGGATGGCATTCCTGTCGCCGGTAATGATATGAAAATTCGCGCCGACCTTCACCCCAGTGTATCCGATCGGGTCTACGATATTGGGTATATTATCAACAGTGTATTCCTGAGGAATGACATCAATGATCTGATCCCCTGCAGGAATATAGGTTTTGTACTGGTCGGCGACCAGCTGATCAATCTCCAATTGTTTGATTTCATCATCCGTTGAATGCCTCACAATGTCTCCACGGGTCTGAAGGCTCTTGATATGGTGGCCGGCAATACCAACATACACTTCGTTGATCTCCAATCCAGGATTGGATTCATAACAGTTCTTCAAGGCTGTCTCAATGGCCTTGATGGTCTGGTCGATGTTCAGCACCATACCATGTTGTACACCATTGCTGTTGGCCAAACCAAAACCCAGGATTTCCAATTTCCCGAATTCATTTTTTCTGCCTGCAATTGCGGCGATCTTGGTGGTACCAATGTCTAGCCCTACAATGATGGGTTGTTCGTTTGTCATAGCTTATTTTTTACTGGGGTTATTGTCTGTGCGTTATTTTTTGAAATTATTGTGCTGTCTGCGGTTGTAACAGTATTGAGAGAATCCATCTGTGCAGTACTATCAGCAACCTGGTAAAGTCCATTCCCCTTTACACACACTACCTGGTCCTTGAATTGAAGATCAATGGCAGAATACTTGGTCCACCCATTCTCATTGCTGATGCGGCGGTAAACCATCTTGAGCTTGTCAAGCATCGCAGCCCAATCACTTCGGGTGCCCAAGCGGATGTCCTGGTTGCCCACCTGGGTGACCAGTTCAAAACTGTAATCAGCATTGATATTGACCTGCTCAATCTGTGCCATCCAAAAAGAATCAGCAAGAATGAATTGGGCCAGACCCGTGATGCGTTCCATCACCAAAGAGTCTTGAGCATTTGCCCCCGAAGGACTGATGTAAAAATTGCTGAACACCGGCAGCGATACGGCATCGTTCATCTTTACAGGCAGAATGGTGAATTTTTCGTCCATGTAAACTGAACTGCCTTCAGGAGTAAACAACCTTGCAACAGGTCTTCTCTGCTGAACGTTGATGTTCAACACATGCTGCTGGTCAAAAAACAAGTCAGCAGAAAGCACCCAGGGATTTTTTTCCAACTGGCGCTCCAATGCATACAAATCGATGGATACCATTTTCTTTCCTTCTGGCAATCCTTTCTGTTGATTCGGCCAGAGGGTGGAAATGATTTCCATTTCATCCAGCATCCTGAATGGCATGTTGTCAATAAATTCAATCTTCACTGCTTTGCAAAGCATTGTACGCTCTTTTCTTACTGCACTCACCAGCAATACCAGCAATCCCGAACTGATAGCAGTCCACATGAGGATGGTCAAGACCTTGTACACGATGTTCATCTTGATTTTCATCATTTGAGCATGGCGTTTTTTAATGGTTCAATCATGGTATCAATATCACCGGCGCCAGCTGTCAACAACAATTCAGGTTGCAGTTCAAGCACCAGGGTTTCCAATTCATGTTTGTTTTTCAAAACAACATTTCCTTTCATTCTTTGCATGATCATTTCACTGCTCACCCCTTCAATGGGAAGTTCCCGTGCAGGATAGATGGGCAGCAGAATAACTTCATCTGCAAGATCAAGACTGGCAGCAAAACCATCTGCCAGGTCCCTGGTTCGTGTAAAAAGATGCGGCTGAAAAATGATGGTGCATTTCCTGGAGGGATACATGGCCTTTGCGCCGGTGATCAGTGCCCTCAGTTCTTCAGGATGGTGTGCATAGTCGTCAATATAGACAACTGAAGGATTCCGCAGAATGTATTCAAACCTTCTTTTGACACCAGCAAATGAGGCGACTGCCGACCTTATCTTTTCATCATCAATCCCCAGGTATTTAGCAATGGCGATGGCCACAAGGCTGTTCTCCACATTGTGCATCCCGCCCATGTTCAGGCGAAGCCCTTCAATCATCCAGTCCTTGCCTTTCACACCATAGACATATGAGCCATTGTCAATATGTAGTGAAACTGTGTGTATGTCTGAAGCAGTATCCTCCAGTGCATACGTGAGGTGCCCTATCGGCTTGAATTCATTTTCGCGGCTCACACCTTTTTTAGTGAGGAGCAGTCCGTTCTCTTTGAGATTTCCTGCAAATTGGATGAATGCATCTTCCATGGCTGTTGCAGTTCCATAGATATCGAGATGATCCGCATCCATGGAAGAAACAGAAATGATGTTAGGATACAATTTCAGGAAACTCCTGTCATACTCATCCGCTTCAATCACACAAACCGGATGGGGATCACTCCAAAAATTGGTATGGTAATTGGTAGAAATACCACCTAAAAATGCATTGCAGCCGAATCCGGTATCGCGCAAGATATGCGCAACCATTGTGCTGGTCGTCGTTTTGCCATGGGTACCCGCAATACAAATATTGAAAGTGCCCCTGGATATGATTTGCAGGATATCACTGCGTTTCAACAGGTTCATGTTTTGATGCCTGCAGTAAGCAATGATCTTGTTGTCTTGGGGAATGGCAGGCGTATACACAATGATATCAGCATCTGTCGGGCAAAGGGATGCATCATCGGTATAATCTACCCCGATGCCCTCTGCAGCAAGCGCATTGGTCAGTGCTGTTGCTGTTTTATCATAACCAGATACCGCTACACCACGGCTATGAAAAAACCTTGCAATAGCGCTCATGCCGATACCTCCTATTCCAATGAAATAGGCCTTGCGGATAGCTGCTATGTCAATCAATTCAACCATTTCTTTTTTCTACTATTTGGATGATATGCTCAGCAATGACCATATCAGCATTTTTTACGTAAAGTGTTGTTGCTGCGTTACCAAAACGCTCACATTTTTCCTTGTCAGCAACCAGCGCCAATAAAGTATCGACAAGTGACTGCTCAACAGTTGCATCTGATACCATCAATGCTGCACCAGTGTTCACGAGGATGGATGCATTGACCGTCTGGTGATCTTCCGCTGCATGAGGATAAGGCACAAGTACCGATGGCTTACCACAGGCACAAATCTCTGCCAATGCAATGGCACCGGCCCTTGACACAACTACATCCGCTGCTGCATAAGCATAGTTCATCTTTGTGATGAACTCAGTAACACATACATCCTTCCTGTTCCTGATTTCAGCAGACACCAGCTCCAGGTTGCCTTTGCCGGTCTGCCATATCAACTGAACACCAGCTTGAAAAAATTGATTGACCTGCTTGGCGATAGCGTTGTTGATGCTTCTTGCGCCAAGGCTCCCTCCAATCACAAGAACAGTTGGCTTGCCTTCTCTGATACCAAAAAACTCCAGCGCTTCTTCACGCAATACAGTGGACTCCGCAATTTCCCTTCTTACGGGATTTCCAGTGAGTACCAGCTTTTCTGCAGGAAAGAATTTTTCCATCCCCGCAGTTGCCACCATGATCAGGTCTGCTTTCTTGCCCAGCATCCTGTTTGATTTTCCTGCGAAAGAATTCGCTTCGTGCAGAAAACTTGCAATGCCTTTGCGCTGTGCATATTTAAGCACTGGAAAACTTGAATAGCCGCCAACACCAAATACTGCATCAGGTGAAAACGATTGGAAGATTTTACTTACCTGATAAAAACTTCTGATCAATTTAAAAGGAAGACTCCAGTTCTTCAGCAAGGAAGCCCTGTTGAATCCTGCAATATCGAGCCCTTCAATGCGGTAACCTGCCTGCGGCACTTTCTCCATTTCCATTTTACCTTTCGCGCCAACGAAAAGCACCTGAATGGTCGGATCAATCCTGCGCAGTGCATTGGCCACTGCAATGGCTGGGAAGATATGTCCACCCGTTCCACCTCCTGCTATGATGATTTTATTCAATTTCATTTTGATTCACCCTCCTTCTGCGTTTGGGGTTCTGCCTTCCCTTCCAAAATTTCAACATTTCTGGCTACACTCAAGATGATGCCAATGGACAGGCAGGTAAAAAGAAAAGAACTCCCGCCCATGCTGACCAGGGGTAAGGTTACGCCGGTAACTGGGAATAGGTTCACGTTCACCGCCATGTTGGCCAACGCCTGAATCACCAGGGTAAAGCCCAGGGCAAGGGAAAGGAATGCACCAAATGCATAGGGGCATTTGCGCATGATCCTGATGCACCTGTACAAGAAAAGCAAATAGATCAACAGCATGACCGCTGCACCAAGCAATCCATACTCCTCGATGATGATGGCATAAATGAAATCAGAATAGGGATGCGGCAAAAAGTTTCTGGCTTCACTGTTGCCAGGACCTAACCCCATCCAGCTGCCTTTTGCAATCGCAATTTTGGCTTGCTGTACCTGATAGGATGCTTCTGTTTTATCCGCATACATGAAGCTTTGCACACGCTTGATCCATGTTTCAACACGTCCTTTGGTCAGTGCAGCAGGCATGGGTTCAGACTTCCCGGTCTCTTCGTTGTAATACATTTTTGCAAACCCGATCAACATGGCGATCGGAATCGCAGCCAATAGAATGACCAGTCCTATGTGTTTCAAACTTGCCCTGCCAATGAACAACAGAAAAAGACTTGTTGCACCTGTGAGCAATGCAGTGGATAGATTGGCAGGTGCAATCAAGGCACAGATCAGTACAACAGGCATGATGACGGGAAGAAATCCAGTTTTAAAATCCTTGATCTTGTCCTGGCGCTTGCTCAATTGTCTGCTGAGGTACATGAAGAGGCCAAGCTTTGCCAAGTCTGAAGTCTGGAAAGTCAGGTTGATGATGGGAAGCTTGATCCATCTGTTGGCATCATTGAGGTTGGTTCCAAACAACAATGTGTAAAGGAGCAAAGGAACTGCCACAATGAAGAGGATCTGCGCAACCCTTGAGTAGACGGTGTAATTGACCAGATGGGCGAAATAGATAATGGCCACCCCTACAGCGATGAACATGATCTGTTTGAAAAGATAAGACTCTGTACTTTTTGATAATTTATAGGCAAGGGTTCCGGTACTGCTGTAGACGGCAAGAAGGCTCACCATGGTCAGCAAAACCACAATCGCCCAGATGACTTTGTCACCACGGGTTCTGCCGGAAATGCTTCCCAGTGAATATTGCTTGATATCTAATCCTTCTCCTTGCATGTTTTATTGATTATAACTCCCTTACTGCTTTTTTGAACTGCGCTCCCCTGTCTTCATAATTCTTGAAAAGGTCAAAACTTGCACAGGCAGGACTGAGCAAAACCACATCTCCTTTCTGTGAAACACCATAAGCGGCCTTTACCGCCTCAGCTGCACTCGAAGCATCAATGATGGTTGATACAATTCCTTCAAATGCAGCATGAATTTTCTCATTGTCAATTCCAAGACAAACAATGGCTTTGACTTTTTCTGCAACCATCTCTTTGATCAAATCATAATCATTGCCTTTGTCTACTCCACCCAGGATAAGGGTGACGGGATTGTCCATGCTTTCCAGGGCGAACCAAGTACTGTTGACATTGGTTGCTTTTGAATCGTTGATGAAATCAATCCCTTTCACCGTTGCCACTTTTTCCATTCGATGCTCCAGGCTTTCAAAAGATGTAACAGCGTCCCTGATACGGTCTTTCCTTATGCCCACTACAGAGGACGCAACAGCGGCAGCCATGGTATTGTACTGGTTGTGCTTTCCCTTGAGTGCAAAATCAAAAATACTCATGGCAAATCCATCGCCATGCTTCACGTTCATCTGGCCTTCTTTGATAAAGGCGCCTTTTGGCAATTCTTTTTGCATACTAATCGGTAATGGTTTTGAATTGAATGGGTATTGTTCGAGGTACTTCACTGTAACAGCATCATCCGCATTGTAGATGAAAAAATCTTGTTCAGTTTGGTTCTTAACGATTTTGAATTTTGCAGCGATGTATTTTTCGAAATCATGATCATACCTGTCGAGATGATCTTCTGTGATATTGGTCAGGATTGCCACATCGGGTCTGAAAGAAATAATATCATCCAACTGGAAGCTGCTGATCTCCACGACATACATGGGTTTGGGATCAAGGGCAATTTGCCTTGCAATTGAATTGCCAATATTCCCTACGAGGGCACAATCAATGCCCCCTGATTTGCATATCTGATAGATCAGGGATGTGGTTGTCGTCTTTCCATTGCTGCCAGTGATACCAATGATCCTGCTTTCTGCCTTGTGCCTGTAAGCCAGCTCCATTTCGCTGATAACAGGAATCTTTTTTCCATTGATTTGGACGACGATGGGATTGCTGCTGGATATACCAGGGCTTTTCATCACTTCGTCTGCTGAAAGGATTTTTTCAATGGTATGTCCACCAGATTCAAACTCAATCCTGTTGGCCTCCAGTTCATGCTGGTAATGATCTTTTATTTTTCCACCATCAGAAAGAAAAACATCATAGCCCTGTTGCTTGCACAACAGTGCAGCACCAACTCCGCTTTCACCGCCTCCCAATATGACAATTTTTTTCTTCACTGTTTTTTTATAATTGGATTATCTCATTTTCAAAGACATGATCGCAAAAACCACAAATAGCAAGGTTACAATCCAGAATCTCACGGCAATCTTGCTTTCATGGTATCCTTTTTTCTGGTAATGGTGGTGCAATGGACTCATCAGAAAAACCCTCCTCCCTTCACCGTATTTTTTCTTTGTATACTTGAAATAGCCAACCTGAATGACCACGCTGAGGTTCTCTATCAAAAACACGGCACAGAAAAATGGTATCAACAGTTCCTTCCGCACAATGATGGCCAGAGCGGCAATGATTCCACCCAGGGCAAGGCTTCCGGTATCACCCATGAAAACCTGTGCCGGATAGGTATTGTACCAGAGAAAGCCAATACAGGCACCAATCATGGCAGCAATGAATACTGATACCTCACCCAGATTGGGGATGTACATGATGTTGAGGTAATCCGCAAAAATCAGGTTACCACTGGCGTAGGCAAACAGTGCCAGGCATGCGCCTATAAGCGCCGAAACCCCGGTTGCAAGGCCATCCAAACCATCCGTGATGTTGGCCCCATTGGAAACAGCTGTCACAATGAAGATGATTACAAGCATATACACCACCCAGCCATATGACCTCAAAGAGGCCGGCAATAGTTTTGCATAATTGAATTCATGTTCCTTGATGAAAGGGATCGTGGTTACAGGCTCATTGGCTTTTACAAAATACCTCACACCACCCTGGTATTTCACTTCGATGGCATTGGCTGGCTTGACCTTGCCTTTGTATTCCCTCATCACCTTGACATTGTCATTGAACAACAGTGTAGCACTGATGATGATGCCCAAACCCACCTGGCCCAATACCTTGAACCATCCTGCCAAACCATCCTTATCGCCTTTCTTGTAATTGACTCCCTGGCTTTGGGCCATGCGTTTGGCACGAAGTTTCAGGTAGTCATCCACGAATCCAACCAGGCCCAACCAAATGGTGCTCAACAACAAAAGTTTGATATACACCTTGTCCAGGTTGGCAAACAACAATGTGGGGATAAGGATGCCCAATAAAATGATGAAACCACCCATCGTGGGGGTGCCTTTTTTTTGCTCCTCACCTTGCAAGCCAAGCTCCCTGACGGATTCGCCTACCTGCATTTTTTGAAGAAACTGAATGATATGCTTGCCATAAACCATGGTAATGAACAGGGAAAGCAAAACTGCCAAC
>Ga0247722_10001295_pt1 | contig 13979 bp, 8 predicted proteins | sample MSEWelMarce3H_FC_FD_189094 | JGI IMG/M metagenome (GOLD analysis project Ga0247722, IMG submission 189094) | Subsurface sediment microbial communities from gas well in West Virginia, United States - MSEEL Well Study Marcellus 3H_FC | ecosystem: Environmental > Terrestrial > Deep subsurface >... | reverse complement strand
TGGATTTAACCAAATGAAATTAGATGTTGATAATAAATGTGTTAAGCTTCAAAACTTTCTAAAGAAAAATTTACAAGACCCATCTCAATTTAAATAATGAAGAAATATTCAGAAAAGTTTTTAAATGATTCAGATATTCTAAAGAAAGCTGTTTGTGGTTTAGAATTTGAGTTTTACATGAAAGATTTGTCTTATTATAAGACATTAGAATTGCTTAATCAATATTTAGCACCTGTTAAAGTATGGGGATTTAGAAAATATCATACTGATTTCACACCAGATTCCCAAAACTTTAAAATAGAACCCGACTTATCTGGTGGAGCTAACATGGTTGAAATGATCACTGGTCCAATGCCTTATTTTGAAGCTAAGTTTCACTTAGTTAAGATTTTGAAGTTTATACAAATGTATGGATATACAAATGAAAAATCGTCAATACATTTTAACCTTTCTTTTACTGAGGAGTCTGACAAAAATCTAAATGATTTAAATGTACTAAAGTTAATTTTGATGGTAGATGAGGATGAGATATACCAAGTGTTCCCTTCTAGAAAAGGCAATGTTTATGCTAAAACTATAAAGAAAATGATTCCATTTAAGGAATATGATTACAATAGTGTGCCTATTGATGTTGTTAAGAATACACTAAGATTGCCAGATGATAAATACTATGGAATAAACTTTCTACACATAAATAACCCAAAAGAATCACAAAGATTGGAATTTAGATATATTGGTGGTAAGGATTATGAAAAAAATATAGGACAAATAACTTATTTCCTGGATAGATTTATTCTAGATGTTTATAAATCTATAGATGCTACATTTAATGACCAAGATATTCAAGAGTTAGAAAACTATTTAGAAGAGAATATTAATAATTTTAAGAATTTTTCTAAATATGATAACTTTATAGTTGATTTTCCAGGCGTGACACTACAAGTTGACCAACAATATTCTTATGATATAATAAATGCTTATTATGATAGAATATATCCAAAACTACATAAGTTGGTTGATGCAACCGAATCTTTACAAGATTGTATCATTAACTTTGTTACAGCAACACAGAAGATTGAAATTATTGATGCTAATATAAAAACTACTCAAAATGTTAGTGGATTTGATTTTATTAACTGTATCTTAGCCGATGGTATATTTGAGAATTGTCATTTTGTTAATTCGGAGATAGGTAATTGCCAATTAATAAAATCTCGTATACATGGATGTGATATCACAGGCACAAAAGTCTTAAATTGTGAGGTTGAATCCACTGATTTGAAAGATTGTTTCTTTATGGGTGGATACTTAAACTGTGATATGACAGGTGGTGTTTTTAGAAGTGGTAAATTAGGTCCATACGCTAACATTAGCTCAGAAACTAAAATTGTATCTGATACAGATAATTTCTTTAATACTAAGTTTGATGATGACCAATACAATAGGAAAAAAGACCAAGGTAGTTTGAAGGGTTACAAAAAGTAATTTTATTCTTCTTCTAACCCACCAAATCTTAAGATCTTTCCACTTCTACCAATTTTTGATACCTCATCAGCATCAATAACTTTATTGTCCATCTCAGGATCCTTACTCTTAAACTCTTTTGGTTCAGACCATTTTAGATTTAGGTTAAAAGGTACACCAGATAAGTCAGAAATGATTTTGTTTTTGAACATATCAATAAATCTTTGACCAACATAAGATCCCTTTTCACATTCACCAAAAATATTAGAGATTGAACCAATCCCACCATGACCACCAGAAACAGTAATCTCATCTTGGCCAAGTGAAGTATCTGGATTATGATATCCCAAGTGTTGTTTGAAGTTACTCAATAGACCAGTCATATAAGCTCCTAAATCATTCACAACCTCACCAGATTTCAACTTTGGTAACTCATCACCATATTCATCCATTTTCTTATAAGAGCAAACCTGGAGAGTCCCACCATATTGTAGAAGAATAAACTTAGGTTCTTTTGAAATATTACCTGCTTTGAACTCATTTTGAATTATAGTTCTAGCTCTTAAAGCATTTGCCCAAGTTCCAGTAGGAATAAAAGCTAAATCACCAATTAATTGATAACCATCCAATTGAATTAGTCCACCCTTTTGGAAAACTGATAAGAACTCTTCTTGAGAATTGTAAACTTTTTTACTACCTCTACCTTTAGTTCTTTTTTGCATTTCACCAAGTCTCCAAGATGAATCATCCATGAATTGTTTTGGATTACCCATTCTATCAGTATTGTGTTCTGGATAAAGGATTTTCATAGTATTGAATATCGAGTAAATAGAAGCGTCTTTACAATTATCAATAACTCCAATTAAAGTCTTAGTATCAGACCTTTTTAGGAATTGATTGAAGGCAGCTGCAAATTCTAATCTTTTATTTTCAGATTTTTTAATCTCAGCCAAATTGAAGTCCAAAAGTCTACTCCAATCAACTTTATAATCTTGATATTTAGCAGCATCAATCATATCAATAACCGAAAGTGTTAAAGAATCTTGTGGAACACCCAAAGATTGGCAAATAGCTTCATAAGCAGAAGCAGTTTTTTTCTTTTGAACTGGAGAGTTCATGTATTTTTTTATTTGTTCTTCAGTAAAAGAACCATGGTGGTCAAGATAAAAATCAATCATATCATCTCTCTCATCACCAGGCATATTTGCAAAATCAACAACAACATTTATAAGTTTTGGATTTAATGAAGTGTATTTCCATCCCTCAGAATAGTTTAACACACCATATTTAACAATCTTAAATCCAGCGTTTAGTAAATATTTTTTTACTTCTATCGCACTAAAGATACCATCCATATCATCATGGGTATAAAGTGCTACATTTTTACCTTCCTTACCTCTTTTAATCCAATATTCCTCAGATTTTGGCAGTCTTGGAGCAGCTTCCTCTTCTTCAAATACCCTATTCCAGTTTTTAAATTTTAAAATATTCATAGTCTATATATTTAAAATATATCTTGATTTAGCTATTTTATACAGGGAACATAATAAAATAATATAAATATGGAAATAATTGTCTTATGGAGTTTTATTGTGTATATGTAAAGACTAGGAAGAAGCTTGACAAGTATGTTAAAGTGAACCGCATTAAGAATAAGTATATTGTAGATATAAAGAAAATTCTTGAGGAAGAAGAAATAGACTTTGATAAGGATAGAACTTACCTAAAGATATTAGTTAATCAGAAAATACAGATAGCTATAGAGAAGAATAAAGATATCTACTATGTGCCTGATTTTGAACATGATTTTTCCATAGAAAAATTATTAAATATTAAAAGGTTATTGGGAGAGGAAAATAACTTTAATGTTTTGATTTTTTTCAATGATTTTAGAAAGGACAATGATATTTTAGATGATGTCTTGGGTAACTTAACTAAATTTTCTAATAGTCAAATAATACGTGATTACTAAGGGTTATGTAGTTTTAGATGTATAAATTCAAATATAATATATAATAAAAATATTATTATTTAAAAAATGGCATCACCACTAGGATTAACTTTTGATTTATCAAACCAAGGTATATCAGTTGGAAAACCATATAAAGTTTATGGTGGGGGTAAAGGACAAAAAGTAAAATCACTTTTCAATGGTAGTTCTGTTTTTTCACCATTTCCAGACAATCAAATAGACCCACAAACTGGATTTCCACTTAGGATAAAAAAACAGGTAGATGTTCATAACAATGATATTTATGATACATCAGTTGGTAGTATAGTTAAATATACATCAAATAAACCATCAATGAAATTGGATTATATTGATTTTGCTTATTTGAGAAATTTAGGTGTATATCCAAATAATAGATTAATTGTTGCTAGAAGATTTGGTTCTGCTGTTGGTAATGATTTGAATTCAATGAAAATAAATCCTATGGCAACTATGGTATCATGGATACCAGAAAAGGATGATTCATTTTTAAAAATAACATATAATGAAAAATGGGTAGAAGCTGAAGCCTCCTATGTTGATGTTTTAAATGACATAGGTAAGTCCACGAAAGTTTCTGGAGATGACCCAAATAAACTTGGAGACTTTGCTGCAAGAGGATTAGACATGCTTCCTTTTCCTGGTTTAACTGAACCACTACAGAGAGCTGTGATGGCTAAATTTGGATTGGTTGATGACCCATACAACCTACCATTAGGAAATCCTAATTTAATTAGAGAAGCTAAAAGGAGATCAACAGTTGAACCAGACCAACCAGGAAGTGGATTAGTATGTAACATAGAAGTTTCAATGGAGGTTGAATATGAACAAAAATTTATTAATGGTGTTGATCCAAGCTTAGTTTATTTAGATATAATACAGAATGCTTTAACTTTTGGTACCTCAGAAGCGGCATTTCAAATGGCTAAACCATTTGCTACTGGAACTAGTAAAATTTTACAACAGCTTATCAGCGGTGATTACAAAGCTATTTACAAAGCTTTATCTGATATAGTTACTACAATTTTTAAACAAGTTACAGATCTTGCTGAAAAAATGGTGCAAGCACTCATAACTCCACCAAATGATAGTTTGGAAAGTTTAAGAGAACCCATATTAAGAGCTTTAAAAGGAGCTTTTTCTACTGGTCAGAAAGCAATAGGGGCAGTAATTGGGAAATATAAACATAGATTGATGGGTATAACAAATGCGTTGACTGGTTCACCATCAACTCCATGGCACATAACAATTGGAAATCCAAAGAAACCAGTATTTAGTTCTGGTGATATGTTATTAAAAAGTGTAGATATGGATTTAGGTAAAGTCTTAGCTTTTAATGATTTACCATCAACTATAAAGTTCACACTTAAGTTTGAAAATGCCAGACCATTAGGATCTCAAGAAATATTCAATAGATTAAATACTGGTAGGGGTAGGAGTTATATAACTGTTAATTTACAATCCGAAGTTAGTACTAAAAATGATGGTAGTTTAGACCAGACAGGTGGTCCCTCAAGAAAAAATATCAATACTAAAACTTTTGATGCTTCACCAAATGGCGGTGAGGGAGCTACATTTTCAGATATTCAATATGCTACCACAGACTCTAATGGTGATTATTATTTCCCATATTCAAATGGAAATGATACTAGCTCTGGAACTGTTGGTGAAAATACCGGTCCTATAAATGTTGCTGAGGCTACTATAAATTCAGATGGTAAATTACAAAATCCAAATAATCTAAACCCAAATAATTTACAACCATCTGCCCAATCTAGTGGGACTGGCGTTTCTGATTCACAAACAAGAATAGCACCTTCCTTCGAAAATCCACCACTACCTCCTTCAAGTGTCCCACTTACACCCTCATCTGTTAAATCAACCAGTGATGATTTATTGGTATCTAGAAAGAAAAATGTAGATAAAGAGATGGGAAGTACTAGTCAGGGACTAGCTATCCTTGAAAATGGAGCAGGATTTTATTATGACCAAGACGCACAAAATAGATCAAAAGAATTAAGAGAACGCCTCATAACACTGAAGGATGAGCGTAAATTAATTGAAAATGAACAAAAATCTAGAAGCAGCTAATTCTTATGAAACTTTATGATATAGAAAATCTTTCCAGAGACCCAAATCAAGATGATTTGTATAATCTTTTCAATAAAACTTATATTGATTATCCAGCAGCTCAATCAACTAATTATGTTGTTGACCAAGATGAGGAAATGAGAATGGATCTAATCTCATTTAGAATTTATGGTTCAGTTGATTATGTTGACTTTTTATGCAATTTTAATCAAATAGATAACCCACTGAATATAATGCCTGGTGATATTATAAAGTATGTTGAATTAACAGATGTAACATCATTTAATAATAAAGATACTAATGTTGAGGAAGTAAGAAAAGGATTACTCAATTCTAATAAATCTACAAGAAAAGATCCAAATAGAAAGCAATTTGTTGAACAAGGGTATAGCTTACCACCTAATTTCTTAGAAACACCACAGGCACCAGTTAGACTTGATGGAAATGTTCTGGTCATAGGCTCTTAATCAGAATATATAATTTATGTCAAAGTATTATGTAATTAGCATAAAAGCTACCTGTCCAAAAGACAAAGTTAAATTTGTCTTTGATGACTATGAATTTCCAAAGGGAGGAGACCCCTTAAAAGAGGTTATAAATGATAAAATAAATAGTTTTTTTTATTCAACTGGATTAATTTCAAATTTATTTACACCATACAATTACACTGATTTTAGTAAAGGGTCCTTTCAAATTGAAATGATTTTTGATTATGAAAAAATCAAAGATAAGATTAATAGTGTAATAGGTTCTATAAAAAATATAATATCAGATACAATTCAGGGAGCAACAACAACTGTTGCTGGCTACCCAAATCCACCACTTTATGAATTCACAAAAAATGAAAATGACCCAACAGTAAACTCATTTAGTGAACAATCAAATGGTGGTGGTTGGTCTATAGTTGTAAATCTGTTAGCTCCTGATTCTCCAGTTCAATTAACAGCTACTCAATCAGCACCACCAGTTGGTACTACACAATCTGGTCCAGAAATAGCACCACAAGAAACTCCAAGTAGTTTACCAGAAGATAATCCAAATGCATCAATTGCTGATACTCCAAATCAAGAAACACCTATTACAGATAGTTCAACTACATCACCACCACCCGAGGAAGTAACACAACCAGAACCACAGGAGCAAACTCCAATGGAGGTTGATGAACAAGACCAAGGAAGAGAGGAGAGAACTGGCGAAAATCCCAATGCTAATAGTAATAAGGGAGAAGATATTGAAAAGACAAAATCAATAAAAACTGTTTTCCCAAGTCAAAGAAAAGCAAAAGAAATTCAAATAGAATTACCACCAGATGATAACTATAAAAAGGAATTTGTTGAGAGCTTTGGTAATTTACCAATGCTTTGGTATAATGGTAGTCAAATAGAGTATGCTGATATAATTTCCTTAGAATTGTCATATGTAGATAATTTACCAACATTGACAGCTAAATTCAAAGACACACTTGGTATTATGAAAGAAAGTGGTATACCACTAGATGATACTAAAATATCTTTATTCTTAAATCCTAGAACTAAATTTTTAAAACCAATCCATATGGATTTTAAAATAGTAGATTTTTCAGATGATAATGATATGTATGATGTAACTGGTGTTATAGACATTAAAGAATTATATTTAAGGAAGTTCCAATCATACCCACAAAAAACATCATATAGACTATATGAACAAATAGCAAAAGATTTAGGATTAGGTTTTAATTCAAATATTGATGACACCGATGATAAAATGACTTGGATTAATACTGGAAATAAGTTATACGAATTTATTAATGGTACTACTCAACATACTTACAAATCAGATGAAACATATCTCATTCAATACATCGATTTTTACTACAACCTTAATTATGTTGATGTAGAAAAGGAGATGAAGAGGGACATAACAAAAGAACTTGGTATAGCTAATATTGGTATTGAAGAAACAATAAAAACAATGGATCCAGATGTTCTGTCAAGGAATTTTTTAAGTAATGATGTAGGAAACAAACAAACAAATTTCTACTATGAGAAATATACCACAATAAATAATGCAACTAGAATATCCCTAACAAAAGGATATTTGACAAAGGTAAAGTTCTATGATGAATTACAAAAGAATTTTTTAGTTTTTGATGTAGATGCCATAACAAGCCCAGCTGATGAGAAGATTTTACTAAGAGGTGCTCCACAAGATGAAAGTTTTTTCAAGGAAAATGTAAATTTAATTTATCAAGGTAGGTTAGATATGGATAATGTCCATAAAAATTACTACTACGCTGTTATACAAAACAAGATTAACTACATGGAGTTATCTAAAATTGGTCTAATAGTTGAATTGAATAGTCCAAATTACAATTTTTATAAGTTTCAAAAAGTATTTGTTATATTATCTCACCAAAAAGCTTCTCCATCTAGAGCAGAAATGAATAGTAGATTAACAGGTCAATGGCTTATAAGTGACATATCATTTACTTTTATTGGTGGTAAATTTAGACAAAGGATAGAACTATCTAAAAGAGATTTGGAACTTTCACCAGAGGAACTTAAAAAAGAAGCTCCACAGACAAGTCCAAATAATCAATCTAATGAACCAACTCAAAATCAGAATAATGAAAATCCAACTGATCAGGAAGCACCATTACCTGCACAACCAGCTGAGGTTGGGCCAACAGCATCCACACCACCTCAACCAGGAACTATCACACCAGTGACTGCAACCGCATCTCAAGATGATATAATTCCAATACCACCAGCACCCCTAGAAGCACCAGCTGAGGAAGAATCAATTCTTACTAAGGAAATATGGAGAACTATTTATCTTGGTAAAGTTAATCCAAAAGTAATAGAGAAATACTATACACCTATGGTTGAGATATTAAGGGATTATAATATCAAAGAGGATATTGAAATTTCTAATTTCCTATCTTTTGTTAACATAGAATCAAATTATCTTAACTTCGTAACAGAAGATATAAATTGGGCCAAATATGCTGTTGAGAATGGTGAGCCATTCTCAACAGATTTAGAATATAAAGGTAGAGGTCTTTCTATGATTTTTGGAGAAGACCAGTATAAACTTACTGGCCAATTCCTCGGTAAAGATTTCTTAACAAATCCAACAATAATAACTTCAGACAATGCTACTCACTTAACTGGTTCTGATACTGATGAGCAAGTTATAAATAGTATTTTAATAGCTGTGTTTAAATGGACAAAAGTTTTTTCTAGTAGTTTCCCACTAGATAGACCAGATAAAAAGCAGAAATCTGCAGATTATATATCAGAATTTAATAGATTATTGGATTTATTCTCTTAGTAATCTAATAAAATAATATATATTCATTATGACATCAAAGGGCAGACCGTTTTTTAATTTAGATACAGATCCTGATAATCCAAACAATCAAGAGGCAGACAAAGTAATTGCTGCTCTTGGTAACTCTGGTGCTAAAAAAGGTGATTCTAGAAGTATAGATCCCCAAACTGGTAGGAAATATCCAAAAGGTTTTACTCCACCAGTTGATTTGTATGCTAATCAAGATCCAATAATAAATGCTAAAGAAGCGGAACTCAATTCGAGTCAGACTGGTGTATATAACCAAACATCTGCTGGTAAAGATAGAAATACAGGTAGACACATCGAGTATGGAGAAAGTATAACAGTAAATAGGGGCAATGGTATTTCTGTAAGGGGATCCGGAACTAGAAATAAAACAGAGGTTGTGGGTGGTAGTAATCCACAATTAAATATAAAAAGGGGTAATTTAAGTCCATATGCAAATATACAGGACCCAAATAATATAGATCCAAAGACTGGGTATCCAGTTGAGTATGGAAATGCTATAAAAAATTCACCAGTTGAATTCAATAATTCAGAAACCAAAGAAAGACTAGCAGACAGATATAGTGTTTATGATTATTACAATGCTTGGAGTAATAAAAACTTTACACACCTTTTAGATTTTTTTATAGATAATGATGGCACGCCATCAAAACCTAGAATATTAGCCACCGATGCTAAACTTAGTTCTTTAAAAGAAGTTTATTTGGGTACATCCTTTACTAGAACATTTGATGATAATGAAGATCCAACTATTTTAGGTGTTGATATGAGACTAAATACTCAAACATCACCACTATTAAACCAAAATATTGTTTCTTTCATAAAAGCATTTGGAACTACTTATAATGAAATATCCTCTAGAGAAGATATCCTCTATAGATTTAGAGAACAATTATATAAATTTATACCAACAGATTTAACAGCGGATGCTTCATATAGGAGAGCTAAAACATTTTATTTACAAAGTGTAACTGGATTAGATAAATTGGTCGAAGCAGGTGGTCCTGAACCTAAATATTTTATAGATTATGCAAAAGATATAATAACACTTGAATTTTTAGAAGATATTAGTCAAAATATGGGATATTTATCTTCCCTTTATAAAACATTATCTTATTCTAAGATAAGTGGAAAAGAAATGATTCCCCCAAATTTACTAAAGTTTGATATTGATATCAAAATAACTGAAATGAGGAATTATAAAAGAAATATAAAAGACCCAAAAAACCCAAAAAGAATAGATTCGTTCAATGATAGAATATCAACCTATTATTATACATTATACGAGTGTCAATTTATTTTTGATAAAATGCCACATGGTGATGTTGTATCTAATTCCGAGACAGATACATTAGAAAATTTTAAACTATCGTTTACTTATAAATTTGCTACTATGAAATTTGTTAAGTATGATGGTAAAGTCACAGTATTGCCAGATGGAACAGCTAGAATCAATTATTTTATTATAAATAACTTGAGAAAAAATTTAAACAAAACACTTCCATCAGAAACTCCTGTTGGTATAGATTTAAATATGATAGATTCTTTTCCAAACCTATCAAATGTGGCTACCAATGCTTTGAAAGTTAATGATAGTTTAGTTTCAACAAATGATGTTGGTACAGGCACTATTCCAAATGGGCAAACAGAATTCAATAGAACTTTACAAGATTTGAAAAATGAAGAATCACAAAAAAATGCTCCGTATAATGTAACACCAGAGTCATTAACTGACCCAAATTTACCCCAATTGGCACAAAATAAACAATTTGACCCAATAGAAGCTGGATTGAAAAATGGACAGGTGACACAGGCTAACAATCAAGTAGTAACACAAGCAGCCCTTTTGAATAAAACTATAGGCAATATAAAAGACCAAACTGGTCCAGGTACAAATATCCCAAAAGAAAACTTTACAACATTAAACAATAATACAAACTTAGGAACAAAGGGCGTAGAAAGGTCTTTCTTCCAAGATTCTATAAAGGATAAATTTAAAAGTGATATAAAAAATGCTGTTGTAAATCAAATAAACAGAACTATTGTACAAAGAGCTAAATTATTGAATGATGCCATAGATGAAATAAGAAATAAAATACCTTATGCTGGTAGAATGAGCGAACCAACTAACGTTTATACAGGAACAAATGCATTTAGAAATGATATAATAAATGCGCTTAGAAATGCAGTTGGAGCATCTATAACTGGATTTTTCAAAAAACCTATCTAAAGTATGAGCAATGAAGAGTTAAAACATCAAATTTTTGTTGGAGTTGTAGAAGATAATAATGACCCAAAAAGATTGGGTAGATGTAGGGTTAGAGTTTTAAATATTTTTGATGATATACCAGTAGATGAATTACCCTGGGCGACACCATGGAAAGATTTATCTGGTAATCAATTTGATCTACCAGAAATAGGTAAGGTGGTTTCAATAGTATTTGATGAAGGAAATCCTTATAAACCAGAATTTATAAGAGCAGATCACTATAATATTAATTTAGAAAATAAATTAAAAAAGTTAGAAGAATCTGATTATCTTTCAATGGGTACACTTTTTTTTAATCACAAAACCCAAATCTATGTCAATGATAAAGAAGGTCTTAAAATAGACCATAAATTCAATAATATAAACATAAAAGAAGATTCAATTAATTTGAACCTTAAAGATAATAATGCTATGTTAAATCTTGGTGATGCAACAGCAGGTCAACAAGCAATATTAGGAAACCATTGGATGGATTGGTTTGACCAATTTGTTGATAACCTTCTTGGATCAACTGGTGGTCCCTACCTTGGTAATTTAGGAGCTCCTGTTATACCAAATCCAGCCTTTATAGAAGTTCTTCTAAAATACAAAGCTTTAAGAGATCCAGTATTTCTTTCTCACCATGTTAATATAGTAGATAATAATAAAGTCTCAACTGTTAAAAATACAGATAGAGAAAATAAAGGACAAGTCGGGGATGTTTGGAGGTCTACTGTTGTACCAAACGATTTAGTACAATCAGACCCATCATCTGCAAACTATGCACCTGTGGAGGGTGATAAACCAGAATATGACCCTAATTATGTACCACCAGCTATTGATGGAACACCAGATACAGTACCACAACCAAATACTAATCCAAAACCAGAACCATTAACCTCAACCAAAGCTATACCAAAAGTAGATAAGCTTATTAGACTTATGAAATCTAAAGGTTATAAAGTATATGAGGATAGATTTATCCTAAATATGGTTGGTCTTAGAAAAAAAGATGATGGAACTGTTACTAATAAATTTGATGAAACAATGTGTGTTTTCTTCAAGAATAGTAATGGTAATTGGGAGTTATATGAATATGCAATAACAACTTTACCAGGATATGAACCAAGACAAAAACAACTACCAGATACAGTATCAATCTTAAAATTAGGTCAATATGTCAATCAATTCAAAATTGGTTTACACCAAGGAAAAGCAGATCATAAGTGTTTAAAATTTGCCACAACTGTCAACCATGTAAATAAAAATGTGGGTAAATATGATTATAATTCAAAAACAAATAAGGCAGCAATAGGAATTAATATACACAGATCAAATAAAAGTGGTGCTGGTTTATCAGTTTTCAACTGGTCAAAAGGGTGTCAAGTGTTTAAGATGGCTAGTCAGTTTGACCAATTTATTGGATTCTGTGAAAAACAAGAATCAGAGGGTAGGAAGAATTCTTTTACATACACACTAATTAAACAAAGTGAATTTGATGCCTTTGTCTAAAGATTCATCTTTATAACTTTATAAGGATATTCTCTCTTTTTATAGAACTTCTCTCTTTCCAAGAAATGTTTGTACAAAATATTATTCATTTCTTTTGGATCAAAAACATCCACTAAGTCAAAAATAGTAGCAACTTTTTTATCATTATGTTTTCTTAAAGCCCTACCAATTGATTGAATAATAATTTGTTCTGATTTGAAAGAATCAGCAAAAACAACATTGAAAATGGCATTTATACTAACACCTGTTGATAATGTTCCATAAGAAGCTACTAATACCTTCACATTACCATCAGTTTTTTCCATTTCCTTTTTAATAAAATCCCTTTGTTTATTATTAATCTCACCATCAATATAATAAAAGTCTTTATTAGTTAGTTCAGTCCTTAATTTATCATATATCCTAGTACCATATTCAATTGTGTGGAATAATAGTAAAGTATTTGAATCACATTTATCTATTAGCTTTTTTACAAAATCTAATCTTTTATCAGATTGTTGTATAAACTCTTTTTCATATCTGAAAGCATCTGCACCAGCACCCATTTTTTTAATATAACTTAATCTTTCATTTAAATCACTAGTTGCATGATTTAGAATAACAGCTTTTATAGTCATAGGGGTAATAGTTCCAGACTCTACTAGGGTCTTGGCCTCAATCTTAGTTACATTTGGACCCAATACTGATTGTATTGTTAATATCTCCAAGCTCTCATCTGTTGGGAATGTACCACTAACCCCAAATCTATTATAAGCGTGTCCAAATGTCCTCTTTAATATAGTGGTCAATGTTGTTGCTTTGGCACCATGTGCTTCATCACAGGCAATTGTATGGAATTGTTGAAAGAATTCTTTTGGCCATTTTTCTAATGATTGATAACAACCTATGTAAATATTTGGTTGAGTTGGTCCAGAATATTTTCGTGGTTTATCAGACATAATTTCCTCCATTTTCAAATGACAAGGATTATATGTTGGATTTTCTTTAACTATTTCATCAATTTTATGTTCTCTAAAGTCTAATTTATCTTGATACTTGGATAAAAAATTAAATCCATAATTATACTCCATTATATTCTCATAGAATTGTGTTACTAATGTTATTGATGGGACTATAATTAAAAATTTAGCCTCTGTATTTATATTTTTTAAAGTGTAAAACATAACTATTGATATAACTAAAGATTTACCACCAGATGTAGCAACCTCAGCCATACAATACCTATTTCTTAAAATCTTATAAGCTGTCTCAATTTGATAGTCATATGGTTTAAATGGTATCCACTCTCCTGTATTTCTATCCTTCATTTTATAATCCTTGAAGAAATCATCA
>Ga0247722_10001294_pt1 | contig 13982 bp, 13 predicted proteins | sample MSEWelMarce3H_FC_FD_189094 | JGI IMG/M metagenome (GOLD analysis project Ga0247722, IMG submission 189094) | Subsurface sediment microbial communities from gas well in West Virginia, United States - MSEEL Well Study Marcellus 3H_FC | ecosystem: Environmental > Terrestrial > Deep subsurface >... | reverse complement strand
GATGTAGTATGGGATGGACAATGCGGAATATTGAGTTCATTGCGAAGAATGGACTTCAGGCTCACCGAGAGATGTATCTGAATCGCACCCGCCGGTCGTAGACATCGGATTCCATTTCATTCCCGGATTCCATTTCATTACCGGATTCCATTTCATTACCGGATTCCATTTCATTCCATTCCATTCCATTCCATTCCATTCCATTTCATTCCATTCCATTTCATTCCATTACATCTCATAACACGGTAACGTATCAACATTCATAATAATATGTGTATTCTTACCTTCTTTCAAGAACTTCGCCGCCAGTGCCGCGTGTTTCTTATATTTTTTATACGTGATTTTATACGCATCGAATATCGGATTATGAATCTCGGTTGAAGGAATGTGATTGTGAACCGATCTCGTAATCATCTTATACAATTTGAAATCCGGGTATCGTTCCTCGCCACTCGATTTATACAGCACATTACGTCCTTTATCATCCATCGTCCATTTTACAATTAACCGAATAACTGGGTCGGATTTACACAGTTTTTCTACCTTACGGAGGTCATAAATAAAATAGTCGAACAGAGCACACGCGAACCGGCACAAATCAAAACTATAATTCGGTTCTACAGTAGGTTTATCCGCATTATAATATGGCGGGAAGTTGTATTGTGTAGCTGCGTCACCTTTGGGGTGGAAACTGTCACTACATATGAGTTCACCACGGAACTTATAAATCGCCCGGCCGAAATCAATGATTTTGAAGATGCGACCATACGTGGGGACTTTATAATACTGTTCCTCATAGAGATAGTAAAGGAACTCTTCAGTAGTTTCAATAAACATAACATTATTTGTATGAAGGTCGTTATGTGTAAACGCAAACATCTTCTGGTATATTATGAGTGTCATAATAACCTGGAATAAAATAGATGTCCACTCTTCTTTCGTGAGTTCATCCGTCATCATAATATGATCGAGTGTGCTTACACACTTTTCAAGAAGAATCGCTTGGACGGGGAAATCTTTTATTTTAACGGTGATATTTTCATCATCACTATCGTATGATTCATCTTCGCTCTCGCTGCCACTGCTGCCGCTGCCGCCGCTGCTGCCGCTGCCACTGTCCTCGTGACTGCCGTTGTCGCTGTCCTCGTCCTCGCCACCACCGTCCGGAAATGAAGTATCATCTACTTTAATCGTCTCATTGATTTCGTGATTACTGCTCCCCCCATCGGTTTCATCTTCACCATCAATCGTAGTATATGATGAATTCGACTGCGATGAGTCGCTATCACTAGAATAGTCTTGATCTCTCGTTCTATCTTTATGATTCAGTTCCGTCTTTTCGCCATCATTGTCATCATCACAATGAATCTGCTGCGTTATTAGCTCATCCACATTTAATTCGACCATCTCTGTGCTTGATGTTGGTGTATCAATAACGACACACTCGGATTCCGCGACGCCTTGTGTTTCGATACGAATATCTACTGTCTCAAGAATATGAAGCCGATTTTTAAGATCTGGTATGTCATCGGATTGGTGGATATAACTATCTTCACCCGTAGAACCAATCATCGGTTTTAACTTATTACGGAGTTTCATCAATTTACTCGCATTGATATCCGAGATGTCGCTTTCATCTTCGCCGAATTGTGAATAATCGATTGTGAATAAGTTGTTCTCATATTTATTAAAAAACGAGCATCCAACAAGATACTCGATATCATCAAACACATTCGTGGAAAACTCGCGTTGTTTACATAAATAACTGCCATAATAATCAAGTCCGTGAACGACTCCGTGTGTATGAAGTGTTTTGCTTGTTAAATAAGAGAAAAACCCGTCAACATACGACGCATTGTTTACGTTTAGCATTTTCTCTTCACAATCCGTGGAACTCGAATTGTATTTGGGTAGCGACATCGTTTTTGTCTCTTGAATATTGTATTTACCCGATAAATACCGGATTGGGTCAAGTAGCGGCGAATATTTCACGAATATCGGCGCATTATGTGTATTGCCAGCGTCATCCCCAATCACCGTTTCAAGATGGTTTAGGGTTTGATTCGTTTCGGCGTGTTCACTCGAATGCTCGATAATATTCTGTAAATAATATTTTTGGTTCAATTGGATACTATTATAATTCGACTCATTAATATCGAAAAATCGCGAATAAATCGGAGTAAAATTCTGGATATCGAATAACAGCGCGGTTTCTATCTTATCCGGTGTATATTTATGTTTCCGATAATGTAATTGGAATAATGTCGGCGACGTCTGTGTCGGTGTCGGTGTCGGTGTCGGTATTGGCGAAGTCATTGTTCCTAAATGAAATACTGGTATGATTGTTAAATAGAAGTTATAAATTGATTTTAAACGGGCATTTCATTTCATTTCATTCCATTCGTAAAAAATGTCATTAAATAATATATGCCATTTTTATCACCATTTACTCGATTCGTCGTGATTGCGTGTAAATGAATTTAGAACTAGCAAAATTCGATATGAAGGCGATCAGCTTTCGCCCCGATGAAAATAAGGGACCCGTTATCGTTCTCATTGGACGCCGTGATACAGGTAAAAGTTTTCTCGTTCAGGACTTGATGTTTCACCACCAGGATATCCCCATTGGAACCGTGATCTCAGGGACAGAAGCCGGAAACGGGTTTTTCGCCGCACATGTCCCAAAACTATTCATCCACGATGCGTATAACACAGCAATCATTGAAAATATTCTAAAGCGTCAAAAGGCAGTATTGAAGCAGGTGAAGAAGGAACAGGATATGTATAAGAAGTCGTCCATTGACCCGCGTACATTTGTTGTATTGGATGATTGTCTGTATGATAACAAATGGACGAAGGATGTGATGATGAGGCTTCTCTTTATGAACGGGCGTCATTGGAAGGTGATGTTAGTCATCACAATGCAATATCCCCTGGGTATCCCTCCAAATCTCCGCACCAATATCGACTACGTTTTTATCCTCCGCGAACCATATATTGCGAATCGTAAGCGAATCTATGACAATTATGCGGGTATGTTCCCCACTTTTGAGAGCTTTTGTCAGGTGATGGACCAGTGTACCGAGAATTTTGAGTGTCTCGTCATCAATAACAATGCGAAATCGAACAAATTACAGGATCAAATCTTCTGGTATAAGGCACAACAGCACGGGCCATTCAAGCTGGGCAGTAAGGAGTTCTGGGAAATATCGAAGAATCTCGGTTCTGACGACGAAGGAGAGCAGTCGTATGACCCAAACGCCTCGAAAACCAGTAAGGCACCGAAGATTAACGTGAAGAAGAGTAAGTGGTGATGGGAAACCGCTCTCACGATGGCGAGAGCGGTTTGTTGAAATTAGCATTTTAACCCTATTTCTTGCTTTTGATTTATAAAAGCAATCGTCATTTTTGCCGTTGCTTTCATAAAACCGCTTTTAATATATGAAAGCAACTGATATCCGACACATCGCTTTCGCAATCTTGCTTTTTATTTATAAAAGCGACCATATTCTACCAAAGCTTTTATAAAACCGTTTTTAATTTTTTAAATCAACACTGCAACTTCAGAACAATCTCATATTTATGTCATTCAACACATCCGACAAGTCAAATCCAGGTTTGTTTGGATTATAACGTATGATTACGTAACCCCGATTATTAATGAATTCTTCTCTCGCCGCCTCCTCCGCGATAGACCGGTCGCTATGTCCGTATTCATCACATTCTACAACGATTTTATTTTGCGTGAAGCACAAGTCTACCCTATACGGTCCAATCTGAAACTGACGCGACATGGCACAAGCGCCACTATACGCATTTTCAATAAACCCGATGGTCTGACCTTCGATACACATTGGGAATTTGACAACTTGTATTTGCTCTGACGCTGAAACAAGGTATTTGGTTCTGAAATTAAATGAGTTTTTCAGCAGTTCAAATGCTTCTTTCGTCAGCATATATACGATACGGTTATGACCTCCGTGTTTTCTCGTATCGCCAACACCAGTAACTCGTGACTTTATATAATGAATATTCTCTCGATAGTTCTTCTCCAAATGTAATGTTAATTGGACCTTTTGTGTCTTGAAATGACAAACCAACTCCTCCAAATCACGCGTGAACTCGGGCATAACGTAAATACGGTGTATTATATATTACAGAAAATATTACTCCTTTGTTTCAATTTTATCTTGCTTTATTTTCTACTACACTAATTAAAGTTTTTGTATTCGTTTTTCTTGCCCATATAAATATTTTGTATTGTATGTTCACTTGTAATTTTAATAATATTTTGAGTTAATTCATTCAACCAATCATACGTATCATTCCATACATCTTCTTGAATAATTCTTATTATAGAATAACCATTTTCATTCGCGCATTTTTCTTTGTATTGGTCATTTTCAAATTGTTCTTCTGGCGTTTTCCAATTACTGACTTGAATGAAATGTTGCGGTCCATCTAACTCAATAATAACCTTTTGTTCTTCCAAAACGAAATCAAATGGAAGAATTCTACTGGTAATTTGACTTTTACACCAATCCGCGCGAAACTGTGAAATAATATTTGGATAAATTTGTAATAGTTGTTCATATATTTTTTTTTCTGTTTTATTTACACAAATTGGACACCAAGAATTGGTTCCAGTAATTTGGTATAAATTACTTTCAAATTCGTGACCACATATACAATTAAACCAATATTTTGTATTTGCCGATTTAAACACTTGTCTTGGTTTTATATCACCATTTTTCTCGCTCCAGTATTTTGATTTCTCTTGTGAAGCAAATGATTTTTCAAAGCAGGTTTGACATTCTTTATTTTCACATAATTTTTGTGGAGGGTTTGAACAATAACAACACCAAGAATTTTTTCCAGTAATTTGGTTTATAGTGATTTCAATTTGATGACTACAATCGCAATTAAACCAATATGTATTACCAGAATGTTTGAAAACCTGTCTTGGCTTTACATCTCCATTTTTATCACTCCATTGATGCGACCTTTCGTGTGAAGCAAATGAATTTTCATAACAACTTTTACAGTCTTCATTTTCGCACATTTTTTTATTAGCACAATAAGGACACCATCTGTTTCCAGTAATACTGTATAAAGCAGTTTCAAATTGATGACCGCAAACAAAATCAAACCAATATTTTGTATGTGCTGATTTAAATAATTGTCTGGGTATTATATCACCATTTTTGTTGCTCCAATATTTTGATTTGTCGTTTGAAGCAAATGATTTTTCAAAGCAGGTTTGACAATCTTCTTTTTCACATAATTGTTTAGGTGGATTACTACAATACGGACACCAAGTATTTATTCCAGTAATATGAGTTAAATCACTTTCAAATTGATGACCGCAAACACAATGAAACCAATATTTTGTGCGTGAAGATTTAAATACCTGTCTTGGTTTGACATCTCCATTTTTCTCGCTCCAATATTTTGATTTCTCGTGTGAAGCAAATGAATTTTTAAAACAACTTGGACAATCTTCTTTTTCACATAATTTATGTGGGATCTTTGAACAATAAGGACACCAACAATTTAGTCCAGTAATTTTGTTTAACGAACTATTAAAATCGTGTCTACAATCGCAATCAAACCAATATTTATGTCCGGAAGATTTAAAAACCTGTCTTGGTTTTACATTACCGTTTTTCTCGCTCCAGTATTTTGATTTCTCTTGTGAAGCAAATGATTTTTCAAAGCAGGGTTGACATTCTTCATCATCGCATAATCGTTTTGAGTCGCACATTTTGCTTTATCATATAAATTTTATAACAAAATTTTGAATCAATTTAATTACATATTAATCAATTTAATTATATATTAACCTCTACAGATTTCCACCGCCAAAATGAGCCGCAGTGTAAAAGACAAAACAGTCTTCAATGATTATTATTACTGTGTAGCGGTTTAATCTGTTCGATAAACCGTATTACTCGCAGTAATAATAATCCACATTTTTTGTGGGTGTGTATAATTCAAATACTTATTTCTCCGCCTCAGCCCCTGTCAGTCTCGACAATCCGTGGTCATTATTCTTATCCATAACGACATCCTCGCTCTCAAACAGCTCCTTACGCATCTCTTCCACGGTCATCGACACAGACGCGGTATCATCACCCGCATTCCAAATGCCGCCGCCCGTGCCCGTGCCCGCACTGCTCGTGCTCTCATCCAGATCACGCGGCTTCGCATCGACCAACGTCTCGCCATCCTTCGCCAACATCTGCGTGAGCTTATTCCCGCTATCCTTCGCCAACTTGATATTCTCCTCAATCGCCTTCGCCTTCGTTTCCTTGACACGCTTATCAAACTCCGTCTTCGCCTGCTCTTCATTCTTCTTCTTCTCCGCCATCAACTGGTTCAAGGTCTCCTCCATATACTCAACCCGACCCGTCTTATACGCCTCTGGGTGGAAGGGAACCCACAACCCGACAGGACCGACGTAGACGTCGTGATTCGGGTCAACCTCACGCAACATCTGGCAACGCAATTCCGCCTCCTTCTGCGATCCAAACACACCACGCACCTTCAAACCGCGGATACTCGTCTGGAAATTATGCTTATCGCCAAATTCGTTTTCAAGATCATCCTCGTGCTTATCTAGGAACGTCTTGTATTCGTCATAGATGTTCGTCTTTTGTAGAGTCTCCTTTTCCTCTTTAGCAAACTCCTGAAAATCCGCGGAAATCTTGTCGAAATTCACATTGTATTTAAATGAAACGAAATTAAGGAACTGGACGAACTTCTCCATCGACTTTTGATAGTCCCAATAGTGAAGAAATTTCTCGAAAAAGAAATGGTCCTTCTGCTTCAAAATCGATTCTGGGGACACGAAAGACAAGCAAGCGAACTTTTGACCGGCAATCGGTTTATCCTCCTCCAACAAATCGATATATTTAGGATTGATCGATCCCGTTTTGGTTTGTTTCAGCTCAACGCCGAGTGGCACAGCAGCGGACGACGAATCAGACGATGAAGTAGCGTACATAATAAGAATCGAACGAAAATAACGACGGTATAATATACTACATTATTGTTGTTTAAGTGTTTTAAACGCATTATTTTCCATTCCGTTAATGGTAATTCATAAATAATAATTTCTTTCCATTATTTATAATAATATTTCAAATGACCGCTGGAGTTTTTGATTTAGGCGAACTCGTGAAGAGAACCATTAAGTATTTGGTGGAGGGTGTTATGGTGGCTATTGCCGCTTATGCTATCCCTAAACGCAGTTTGGCGTTTGATGAGGTTGCCCTTATCGCACTCACCGCTGCCGCAACCTTTAGTATCTTGGATACTTATGTCCCCAGTTTGGCCGTCTCTGCCAGGACTGGTGCTGGCTTCGGTATCGGTGCCAACCTCGTCGGCTTCCCCACCCCCCTCCGCGTGTAAAATAGCGTATTAATGCCGTCATCGAGATCACGGCGACGCGGCGACAATGACAATGACGTCTATAATATATACTTCAATTAGTATATATTACAGAATTATGGTAGTTTTACCAAAATTAAATGAATTACGGACATTTATAGGAATACCGCCTCCGAAAAAGGAAAGTGGTGCTGTTACTGAAATGCGTGAACGGTTCGGTTCGTATTATTATCATATCGTCGAACGCGATCCCGACCGATACCGCATCTTTATTGCTTTAGGGATAACCTATATTATAGTCCTGCTCGTTCAACAAAAACGTTATTCTTGGTGGTACCCCACATTTAATCTCACAATCACCGGGTTCGGTAAAATGTACCCCGATAGTCATACCGAAATAAATACCGTGGTCACTGAATATATTATGAAACGAATGCCAAGCGATGTCGCGTTTTTTCGATTGACCGATATGAACCCCGCCTCCGCATTCACGACTGTTATTAAACCCGAAGAAATGTCTGTCGCGGAAATGGACCGGATTATGACGGGTATGCGTGTCATGTTTATCACATTAACGCTGAAACGGATTTACAATCGCGCACGACCAGCACAGGTAGCACCCGAAATAATAAATGAAGAGAATGGAACATTATTACACTCGGATTCAGCAGATACGCCCTCATATCCATCAGGGCACGCAGTTCAGACGTATTATTTAGCGAAAATACTGTCCCGGAAATTTCCCGCCAAAACCCACGCGTTAATGGAAGTTGCGACCAAGTGTGCGAATATCCGGATTATGGCGGGGCTTCATTACCCGAGCGACCGTGATTTCGGGTGGTGGGTCGTGGATCATTATTTGACGGAGGTCTAGCCGCCGTCACCGCCGCCTATTCGGCGGATTCTTCGGCACCTCGGACCTTTGTCCTCGGTTCACCGCCGCCTATTCGGCGGATTCTTCGGCTACCCGCCGTCACCGCCGCCTATTCGGCGGATTCTTTACCAAGTCCAGCATCAACTTCTCATAATCCACCTCCTGTTTTTCTATATCACTATACCCCGGACGTTGTGTCACGCAAATCGGCGTTATAAGATACCAGCGATCAGCACGCTGAAGTTGTTTCCAATACGCGTCACACGCATAACTACTTACAGCACCAGGATAGACTTCAAATTGTGCGAGGCCTTCTTCAAAATTACGAAGTAATGTATCATAATATCGGCTACAAACCAAATAACATCCCGCGGTTTGGCAATTCGCAACCCGAAAACAGCACGGCGATTCTATCTTGAACGGCGGATAATTATTCCCAGCAAATAATACAACATCCCAGCTCTCTTGAAATCTCGCCAGAAATGAATTCACCTGATGAACCAGGATTGCCGGATGTTTCACCAATACGTCATCTTCCATAATTAAAACGTGATCCCATCCATTTTTTTTGGCGTGACGAATACACTCGATATGACTTTTAGAACAACCTATAGCACCGCGTTCGTGTTTAATCGCCGAAAATCGAACAATGGGGAAAAATGTGTATTCATTCGGATACACCCGTTGTAATTCTTCAAATTGTGATTCAAATAACGCACGCCTGTCGGTGCGTGAGTCCAAGTTGATATATATTGCGTGTTTGATGTCGGCAAATGTTCGAAGTGTCGTCGGTCTCGTCGGTATAAGCGGGTCGTCCATCGATACGTTATTTTATTCTAATAAATAATTGATATACAATGTTTATATTGTTTATACTAATCCGACTTAAAACCATCAGGCAATAATTCTTTATAATAAAATGATAACCGTAACGATTATGGGTGGGTTAGGGAACCAGCTATTCCAAATTTTCACCACAATCGCCGCCGCACTACGAAACAATGACACGTTTTTCTTTATACATCAGGACGAATTGGCAGGAAACCCGGGACATCCTCGATATACACACTGGTCTACATTACTCCGCGGACTGCGTTCATATCTTACACTATCAAATACAACTACCCAGAAAATGTTCCAGTCTTTACCTATCTGGAATGAAATCGGGTTTCATTATACGGCCGTCCCAACTGAAACCGCGAAATACCCAAAACCGCTTCGTCTTCACGGTTATTTTCAGAGCGAGAAATATTTCGCGGATAAATACTCGCGTGTATGCGACATGATTCAACTCCCGCAGCAACAATCTTGGATAAAACAATTGTATTCGAATGAATCATGGAGTGCGGATTATGCGGGCAATCCCGATAAAAAACGTACATTAGTAAGCATGCATTTTCGTATAGGTGATTCGATATATAATTTACATATTCACCCAGTTATGACAGTTGAGTATTATTATCGCGCAATGTCTCGTATTGTGGCGGCGGCCGATTCCGCATCCGCCGATTCCGCATCCGCCGATTCCGCATCCGCTCATTCCGCATCCGCCGATTCCGCCAAGGCGTCATACACATTTCTCATATTCTACGAGCCATGTGATAAAGAAATCGTCGTCAAGCATGTCGCACAGCTCCGGCAAATGTGTGCGACAGATATAAACGGACCTGCCTACGGTCGTGATATCCAATTTCATTTCGTCCGTGATACAATCGCCGACTGGCAGCAAATATTACTCATGAGTGTTTGCGACCATAATATCATCGCAAATAGCACGTTTAGCTGGTGGGGTGCGTATTTCAACGCGAATCCGCAGAAGGTCATTTGCTATCCTAGCGTTTGGTTCGGTCCCGGTGTTCCACATAATACGAAGGACCTGTGTCCTGAATCGTGGGCGAAAATAGAGGCAACGGAGGCACGCACTGGCACAACATAACACACGAAACAACTTAAAAAATAATTCATCATCATCATCATAACCCACGTCAATGAAGTATTCGGAATATTTCGACAATAGAAAAAACACGTTTGAAAAATCATATGAATTGATTTTGGAAAACATGGACCCAGAACATACGTATAACATCGTTGAATTAGGCACAAGTCGAAGTTTCGTTTCTGGAAAATATCAAGGTTGTATGAGAGCCGATACATGTTATTGGAGACCCAATGATCCGCATTATTGGGACTGGGGTGCGGGAATCTTCACAAAGGTATTTTCCGATAATTTAGAGGGAAAGAATTACAACTTGTATACCATAGACCCGAATCGCGATGCTATAAAAATTGTCAATACAATGTGCGGTGCCAATAAACACGTTAAAATCATATACGATTATTCAACTGAATTTCTGAAAAATATTGATTTCAAGATAGATTTTCTTTATATGGACCATATGGAAAGCAGCGAAGAGGCGTGCGTTCAACATCTAGCCGATAGTAAATATATTATTGAAAACGGTCTAATGAGTGAAAATGGCGTTATTTTAATCGATGATATCGGTGATAATGTTACAAACACCAAGGGGAAATATAGTATTCCGTATTTGATTGAAAATGGATACACCCAGATAGTCGCGGAGTATCAAGTGTTATTACAGAAAATCTAGTATGATATAATTATTTATTCTATGGGATATATAATTATATATATTATGGCGTTACAATTGTCAGATGTTCTCTCGGATGCTTCCATCGAACAGATTCTTTCTCTTCCGGAAGTCGTGGGTGCAAAGGTGCGAATCGACGCAAAAGAACGTGGGACCGAATATTTTTCAATTTCATTGACACCGGCCATAAAATCGCGTATATTCGAACGCATGGGTCTTGATTTAACCAATGTTTCTTCGGTTCCGATGCGTTGGATCAAGGGAGACACGCCTGCGCATCACGACAACGGTATCACTAGCTTTACCAATACGTATTTGACATATGTAACCGACAGTTATGGGAAACTCATCGTGGATGGGGTCGTTTATCCGATTGCGCGAGGGTATGGTTATGTTTTCTCCGAGGGTCTCTCCCACGAAACAATCGGAACCGGGTCCGAACCCCGACTTTTACTCGGTCCGATGAGTGAGACCGGTTTTGCGGTGGGTGTTATCGAAATAATTAATCCAGGTGGAACAACCGTATATTTACGACAAACCGCCGTAGGTCAAACTGTATCATATAGCACTGATCAAGAAACATGGGATATTTTTATTTGGCCTTGTTCTTTCGTAAATAACGACACATCATTAGGTTTATTAAATATCGAATTTATCACAGATATAACACTTGACGCGACAGGTGTAGGAGGTCTAGCCGGATATTTCATTTGCGGGTCCGAAAGTATTCGGTTTGGTTCAAGAACACTGAAGTCGGATGGAACGAGACCCATTATCACCATCGACGGTGTAACCGATTATCCGGGTCTCATTCAAAACGGCGGTAGTGTTTTCGACGGCTATAATAATATTTATGTTATGAATTTGGAGATGCGTGCGTCGGGCGGAACTACGCTTGTCGCTGATGGTGGATGGTTCGGACAGACGTATTTTGGAAAAGGAACAACCGCGTCCAATAACATTATTTTGAACTGCTGTTCTACCGGCGATACCGGCAATTACGGTGGCGGTATTGTCGGACGCTACGCTGGACCCGCGAAATTCGTGAATTGTTCTTCATCGGGCGTTATTGGAACATACGGCGGCGGTATTGTCGGGGCGGATTCGCCATCGTCGTCTGGCACCTTGAGTTGTGAGTCGTGTTGGTCTTCTGGTGTGGTCGGAACATATGGTGGTGGCATCGTCGGACAAACTACGGGAGCCGCGACTATCGTGAATTGCTTTTCTACCGGCACGATTGGTGTGAATGCCGGAGGCATAAGTGGACGGATGTCTGGTGGTAGTCATACAGTGAGCCAATGTTATAGCACCGGCGCAATCAGTATCCGCGGTGGAGGTATTATTGCCAGTGACCCGTATGTTGTAACCGTAACCAATTGTTATTCACTTGGATATATTGTTGATGGTGCGGGTGGTATTCTCGGAACAATCCCCGGCGGAAATAACACCATTAAAACGGTTACAAATTGTTACACGACCGGTGCGACTGCTGCGGCTTACGGTTATATTGTTCCAGGTTATACGAATGTAAATACCAACTTTACTGTAGGAACAGGAATTATTTACTTGTCAAGCAATTACGCAGAAGCGGCCAATGCGAGTTCAGGGTGGAATAATACTCGCGCGAATACTGTGCTTACTGGCTTCCCCATATCCTCTAGTGTGCCTGTAGGTATCAAGTGGGTATATGCCGGCGTAAATACACCCTACGAACTCATCGCGATGGGATATACGCCTTATACACGGTCGATGGTTTCGGGTGCCGCACCGCCCGCGATTGTGCGGGCATTTAGTTCGTCTGTTGTCGCAGGTTCTGCGACTTCTCCCGCAATCATCAGTGGAAAATCATACGCTATTTTACAGACCACTGGCGGAGATGTGGGTTCGCATGGAACCATCACCATCAATAGTTCGACCGGCGTTATTTCAACTACAGGTTCTACCGCATCAGGAACATATATCATTCGGATTCGGAACAACGGTAGTTATCATTATAGTACATATATGCTTATAGTTACGGTGCAACCCTATCGTCCTTATTCGATGTTCGGGTTATTCACGAATAACGCACAGGTGTATTATAAACCGCATAGTTTAGCGAGTGGCGGTGTGGGAGGAGTGCGTAATCATAGGCGGAAGGCACGCAGAACGTAAAACCCTATTATGATATAATCTTTTATATCCGCCGCCGCCGCCGCCACCACAGCCTCCCTCTACGGCGTCGCTATAAACTCCCAGTCCAACTCAATACATATCTGCTTCCATATCTGGTCTTGTTCGATCCGTTTCTCGCGGTCTTTCAACATCGGGAAAAACGGCAGGAATTCGCGTCGCCCCAGTAGCTCGCATAACTTATAAACGGTATAATAGTAATTCAGGAAATTCACCCGGTCATCAGGACAGTATTTCGCATACGGCCCCTGGATTTCCATAAACAGGTTACACAACCGGTCTTCCAAATCCGGCGTCATTACCGGAGGTTTAATCCCTAATTTATCTTTAATAAATGGAATGTGTTCGTAATATTTATTAAATCCCAGCTTCTTCATAATCTCTTTCGCTTTCTTATCCGTGAATTGGGTAATCTCAATCCGCTCTTTCTTGATTTGCTGTTTGATGCTTTCAAGCACATGGTCCGGTATCGATGTGGTCTCCTTCGCCTGAAACTGGGCGAGGATCTCGCGGAAATGATTGATGCGTTTATACGCGTAAAAACACGCCTCTTTAGGCGGTTCCTTATACGACGGTTTTTCATTATCGATGAGAAAAACGACATGCTTGGCACACTGGTTACAAACCATAATCCCTTCACTTTCGACAGGTATCATCTCTCCCTGCCTACAAAACTGACATATATCTGTAGGGTAGACATATTTAGAAATATCCATATAACTCTGGTCGATATTCGCCAGGTATTTCTCGACTGTATTATGCTGGATTTTAAACAATTCTTCGGTCTTCTTGGCCTCCGGCAAATTGAAGAACGCATTTAGGGATTTTGTTTTCATCGAACCGCCCGTCGTGATTGTTTTCTTGTTTTCGAAATACTCGAAGATATACTCACTGTTATGAAGGTAATAGTTTTTATAGTTTTGTTTATATTTCTT
>Ga0247722_10001293_pt1 | contig 13992 bp, 10 predicted proteins | sample MSEWelMarce3H_FC_FD_189094 | JGI IMG/M metagenome (GOLD analysis project Ga0247722, IMG submission 189094) | Subsurface sediment microbial communities from gas well in West Virginia, United States - MSEEL Well Study Marcellus 3H_FC | ecosystem: Environmental > Terrestrial > Deep subsurface >... | reverse complement strand
TTTGGTAGATTAATAGAGTTAAATATCTGAATATATTCTTCTTCATTTTTCAACCACTGCTTAATTGAATTAATATAAGCTTTCTCTTTCTTTTCAAATTGGTGTTTATTTTTATCTTGATTTAGTTTGTATTTGCCTCCTGCTATGTCTAACTGATGTTTTTGAGAATTTGTGATTTTACCTTCTTGAAGTAATTTAGTGGTGTCTACTGAATAAAGAACATTTTTAGTAATTGTGTTAAGATAATCTAATAATACAGGCTGAGTAATCATTTTAACTTTCGCTAATCCAGTGTATTTGTTCTCTACAACTTCACCATGAAGTAACGGAAATGAATTTTCAAAACGCTCTTTTTGATTACTAAATAATTCTAATTCAAAAGGAAATATTTTCATCCATTTTTCATAAATACTAATCAAAAGGTTGATATCTGTTTTATTTGTGTTTTTTTCATCCTCTATTTCTCTATATTTTAATACAAAGTCAATGATTTGCTCTTTACGAGGATTCATTTCATTATTTTCTAAATCTGCATTTTTCAGTAATTCAAGTAAATAACTCTTTGCTTGACTAATACCGGCAGGTGCACCACAATCTGAGGGGAATTGACCAAAACTTTCAAATACGTATTCAATGTAACTTGTTATTTCTAAGTACCAATCATCACGTTCAATATTATTGATTGTATGATGAAGCATATAGATTACTTTGTAGGCGACTTTATCTCCTATATCAGAATAATTACCAACGTAAAACCAATCTTGTTTTAATAAATTTTGATGTGCACTACAACAATTTGGAAATTTCTTGAAATAATCATTCATTTCAGTTTTCATAATTTCTAAACTATTACGACACCCCTGACAACCTTCTAAATTGTGTTTACCTTCAAAATGAGCTACTTCAAATGGAGGCTCGAATGTATCTACATCAATCGAAAAAAATGTTTTGCCACAAACTGTATGGGCTTGAAGGTTTTTTCCAAAAAACTGTATGTGTCTATTATTCATTATAATTTAATTTTGATGATATTAGCTGCTTCGATTTTCTTTTTATCAATTACTTTTCCGTAAATCTGCGTTGTTCTCAATTCTTTATGACCAAGTAATTTTGATACAGTATAAATATCTGTACCCATTGTCAATTGAAGCGTAGCGTATGTATGACGAGCACAATGAAAAGTAATGGTTTTTGATACACCGCCTTTCATTACCCATTGTTGTAATTTTAGATTATGCCAAGCACTGTATTTTAAATTATTGAAAACTCTTTCTTCTCCTTCAATCGGTTCGCCTAATAATTGTCTTGCTTGTTCTGAAATTGGTAAAGTTTCTGCGCCTTTTGTTTTCTTTTGTCTGAAACGAATATACCAACCTAATTCATTAGAATGTTGAACTTCCGACCAGGTAAGTTTTTCTATATCGGACCATCTCAAACCTGTCAAACAACTGAATATAAATGCGGTTTTAAGGATTGGAATTTCACATTCTACATCAACTACATTTTGTAATTCTTCTAATGTTAGAAACTCTCTTTCAGGTTCTCCTTCTTTGATTCCATCAACCTTTTCAGCAGGATTGGAAGTGAGGTAACCATCTTTGTATGCTTGTTTGATTGCTGCTTTAAATTTAGCAAAATAGGAGTGTTTTGAATTTTGAGACAGTTTTGCTCCTCCTTTTGTAATTTTCCCTTTGTCTAAATATTCTCTGAAATCTTGAACCAAATGAATATCCAATTGACCGAATGTAATACCATTGGGTGCGAAATTCCTCAAGTGTTTTAATGTACTATCCCAATTTCCGTAGTTTCCTTGACTATCAAATCTTTTATTTGTAAGGATTTCAAAGTAAGCGATAAAACTTGCTTTCAGTTTTTCATTATCTCTAAAACCAAACACTCCATTTTGAATCTCAATCTGTCTTTGTGCTCTAATACTTTCAGCTAATTGTAATGTCTTTTTATTGACTTCTTTTTGTTCTTTGCTCGGATTGTTTTCATCTAAATACAAACCAAGATATTCAGTTTTACGAGTTCCTTTATGGTAATAATCTAAGTATAAGCTTGTTTTAGCACCTTTTTTTCTTTGTCTTAAAGTAACTTTCATAAGGCAATTATTTAAAGAGTTTTTCTAATTCTTGTCTGTTTATTATTTTCTTTCTTCCAAATTGTTTGAATGGTATTTCACCTCGTTTCAACATTCTTTGTATCGACCATCTACTAACACCGATTAAATCTGATATTTCATTTATACTCATAAATTGTTTATCGTTTAGATCTTGGTGTTGTACTGGTTTTCTACCAACCGTTTTTTTTGTAGTAGCCAATGTTGTTTGCTGTTCAATAAGTGATGCTTTTATTTTTTCTTCTCTCTGTCTTAATTTATAGGCTCTTTTTCTACAAACATCAGAACAGTTTTTAGTCACAGTCGTTTTGGCTATGAATATGCTTCCACAGATTGTACAGGTTTTCGGTATTTGGATATTACTACTCATATATGGTGCGTTATGTAGCAACATGGGTCAATATGGGGCATTATGGTGCATCATATCGCCAATTTATATCACCAACAAAAAAGGGCAACAAAATTGAATGTTGGGCAACAATTTAGCAACAAAAATAGTGATAAAATAGGAAAATTAGCAACAAATAAAAGAAAGAATTTGTTGTAATATATAAGAAAAACAAATAGTTAGATAAAAAAAGAAAAGTAACTATTTACCAATACAAAACTTACTAAAAATATTGCCTAACAAGTCATCTGTTGATATATCCCCCGTAATATTACCCAAATGATACATCCCTTGACGAATATCCATCGCGATAAAATCTCCTGTCGTTCCATTTTCTAATCCTTCCGAAGCTGCTTGAAGTGCCGTGGCAGTTTTTTGTAACTCCTCCACGTGACGCGCATTGGTGACAATCACTTCTTGTTGGATATCCACACCTTGGGTAATTTGCTCCACCATCCACGTCGATAATTCGGAAATTCCTGCACCTGTTAAGGCAGATAAGGACAAGGATGGAACATTTTCAGTTAAGGTAACTTGCTGTACATCCGTTTTATTGAGGACTAACAATACGTGTTTATCAGGATTGTTTGCTTGAATTTCTGATGCCCATCTTGCTACTTCCTGTACATCTTCTCGAGTAACATCAGCTAATACCAACACCAATTGAGCTTGTTGTATTTTTTGTTTGGAACGTTCGATACCGATTGCTTCAATTTTGTCGCTATCCGAATCGCTTAATCCTTCACGAATTCCTGCTGTATCAATCAATCGGAACAAAATTCCATCGATGTTTAAGGTTTCTTCAATCACGTCACGCGTTGTCCCTGCGATATCACTCACGATAGCTCGTTCTTCGCCCAACAATTGGTTCAACAAAGTACTTTTCCCTGTATTTGGTGCGCCGACAATGGCCACTGGAACACCATTTTTCAAGGCATTCCCTAAATCAAAAGAGCGAATTAATTTTTGGATATACGTCAACACCTCTTTTACTAGGACCTTTAATTCTGTACGATCTGCAAATTCTACGTCTTCCTCTGCGAAATCTAATTCCAACTCTACCAAACTCGCAAAATGGATTAACTTCTCACGTAAATCACGGAGTTCATTCGAAAACGAACCGCGTAATTGGTTCATCGCGACTTGGTGAGCACGCTTGCTTTGGGACGAAATCAAATCTGCAACCGCTTCTGCTTGCGACAAATCCATTTTACCATTCATAAACGCACGCATCGTAAATTCACCTGGTTGCGCCGTACGACATCCCTTTGCTATCAGTATTTGTAAAATTTGTTGTTGAATGTAAGTCGAACCGTGACACGCAATCTCTACAGTTGGTTCGCCTGTAAAACTCTTACCGCCATGCAACACGGTCAACAATACCTCATCGATAACTTCTTCCCCATTTCGTATACGACCAAAATGTGCAGTATGTGTTGCAACAACATTTAAATCCTTCGAAAAAATTGCCGAAACAATCGCCAATGCTTGCGCACCAGATACTCGGATGACAGCAATTGCCCCCATGCCGTTTGCCGTAGAAAGTGCACAAATTGTATCGCTGTTTTTACCTATGTAGTTCATTCTTTAATTTTATTGTTACCCTCTTCAGTCTTCTGTAAGCTCATAATGACTTATAAGATTTTTTAGTGTTTTTTAAGTGTCAGATAAAGATCGTTTCAGGCCTACTTTACCCCTGTTTTATTTTATTTTGTATTGTCCAACCTATCAATGTCGCGCGTTGTTTAGCCATTTCTGCTTTTTCACCTGTAAACAATTCGTTTACAGTTCCGTGAAACAACTCTATCCAACGGTCAAAATGCAATTTTACCAAAGGCATTTGGATATGTTTATCCGTAACATTTGTCGTATAACCAGGTTCATCTAACAAAACAAACGACCAAAAATGAACCATCTTTGGCAAGTGTGCCTTAAAATCCAATCGAGTAAAAAATGGTGCTAATTCAACATCTTGTAATACCTTTTCGTAAAACGTATTTACTAAATTTTCTACATCTTGTTTTGAAGTGATATCGTTCATAATGATCTATTTTGGTTCTCTCATTTGACTTCGACTAGCTAAATCTCATTCAAAAACTTTAATCTTATTGTGTGTCAGATTAAGCTTTTCGAAACCTACTTAAACCACCCGGCGTATTTCACGTAATTGTCAGCAATGCGCTGTACCTCTCCTTTAAACAATTCGGGTGTTAAGGTTTTTACCTTTTTCGCTGGAACACCTGCATATACACTCCAAGACTCCACACGAGTACCTTCAAGTAAAACAGCACCTGCAGCAATGATGCAATTGGATTCGATGTAACAATTATCCATCACAATTGAACCCATCCCAATCAACACATTGTCTTCAACGGTACATCCGTGAACCAACGCATTGTGTCCCACAGAAACATTATTTCCTAGATTAGTTTTCGTTTTTTCAAACGTCGCATGGATAACCGCTCCATCCTGGATATTTACTTTATTTCCAAATTTAATCGAATTTACATCTCCGCGAACTACCGCAGAAAACCAAACTGAACATTGATCACCCATCGTAACATCACCTACGATTGTTGCATTTTCTGCAAACCAACAATCGTCACCATGACTTGGCGTAAAACCTCTACACTCTTTAATTAATGCCATAACCTGACTTTTTTCTTTTGCTTTTAAAATTAATCAATTAATGATAACAAATCTTCTGATTTTAATGATTTCAAAATGGAAGTATCTGTTTGTATAATATCAGAAGCCAACGTTTTTTTATGTTGTTGTAGCTCCATAATTTTTTCTTCTATTGTATTAGGAGTAATCAATCGAACTGCCATCACATGCTTTTCTTGTCCAATGCGGTAACATCTATCAATCGCTTGATTTTCAACAGCAGGATTCCACCAAGGATCTACCAAATACACATAATCTGCTTGCGTTAAATTGAGTCCAGTCCCCCCTGCTTTTAAACTGATTAAAAAGATTCGTATTTCATCATCCTCCTGAAATTCCGATACGATTTTTTCACGTTTAGTCGACTGTCCTGTAAGGTAGGCGTACTTCAAACCGTGTTTATCTAATTCCGCTTTTATCAAGTCAAGCATTCCAACAAACTGACTAAATACCAGTACTTTATGATTACCATGTTTTTCAAGTAATTCCTCCATTAAGACGTTGATCTTCGCAGAACTGTCGCCATAAAACTCCTCTTCACTCAACAATGCGGGTGAATTGCAAATTTGCCGAAGTTTCGTTAATGCCGACAATACAAACATAGAATCCAACTGTTTCTTTTGTGATTTAGACGCATTTAGATACTCCTTCATTTGCTCTTTGTAGGCATTGTAAACTTTGCGTTGATCAGGCTCCATTTCACAATACAAAACTATTTCAGTTTTATCAGGTAATTCTTTCGCTACCTGATCTTTGGTTCTTCTTAATAAAAAAGGATTGATCCGCTTTTGCAATTCTTTTGCACGTTGATCGTCTTTGAATTTATCTATTGGTATAGAATAAACTTCTCTAAACTGTTGTTGTGAACCTAGTAAACCCGGACACGCAAAAGAAAGTTGCGCATATAAGTCAAATGTATTGTTTTCAATAGGTGTACCTGTCATAACAATCCTATTCCGAGCTTGTAATAATCTCACTGCTTTGTAACGTTGAGAATCAGGGTTTTTAATTGCCTGAGATTCATCTAGAACTACATAGTTAAATTGGTAGGCTTTTAATAATTCTATGTCAGACATCAACGTACCATAGGAAGTCAACACGACATCGAAACTGTCCAAGGAGCTTAAATCAGTAACCCTGTCGCTTCCGTAAATGGTTCTAACCGTTAAAGAAGGTGCAAATTTGATGATTTCATTTTGCCAATTAAAAATCAATGAAGTGGGCAACACCACAAGATTCGTTGCTCCTTTATGTTTCTTTTTTTGAAGCATAAAAAAAGCAATCATCTGAAGTGTTTTTCCCAATCCCATATCGTCCGCTAAACACCCCCCAAAATTATAGTCATCCAAAAAATTCAGCCAATTCAACCCCTCCATTTGATAAGGTCTTAGTTTTGCCTTTAATCCTGCAGGTATTTTAATTTTTTCAATGGATTTAAAAGCGGCTAATTTATCTTTGTAAAATTGAATTTCATCACTTATTTCATTACTCAACAAAGCATCTTCATAAATCTCATTGATCAAAGAAAAATTCAATTTAGAAGTTCTAATTTTATCCTTTACAACTTCCCCAGACCGAAAATAATGCGCAAATTTCGCTATCCATTCATCTGGTAACAATCCATGCGTTCCGTCTGCCAACTTAACATAATTCGTTTGATTTTTCACCGCCTTTTGAAGCTGAGAAAGCGATACCCGTTGCTCACCAAACTCCACTCCTACTGTCGTCTCAAACCAATCAATCCCACTGGTAACGTTGACATTTATTTTTGCCTTATTGTGATTGTATAAATTGTTTTTTATTTTATTGAAACCCAACACAGTTACCTCTGTATCTTTCCACACTTCAAAGGCATCTAAAAACCATCCTTGCTCTAAAAATTCGCGTTTAGACAAATAATAAAATGATTGGCCAAATTGTTCTGAAAAGTTAGGGTGTTGTCGCAATAAGATACTTATAAATCGATCTTCGTAAACAGAATCCCTATTCATTAAATAGCTTTCGCCCGCTGCATTGGATAACTCTAAATTCTTTTTTGTTAAAATAGGCAATTCGACATCTTGATATTTCACAACTGGAGTAATCAAAATAAAATCTTCTGATTCAGATATATAAATAATTTTCTCTTTCTTAATCTCATTTATTGATGAATAATCGGCTTGTTTAACAGGCGCTTTTTTGAGATAGGTATAATCAATTGAAATGTTATTTTCAAGCTGTGAAAGTACATTCGTCCTAAAATCTTGAAAGCCTTTTTCGTGCACCAACACTTTCCCTCCATTCACATAAAAAAAATGAAATAATTTAACTAATTGTAAATTAGTAATCAAATAATAGGTGTTTTTTTCTTTTAAAAAATAAATGAATTTCAACGCAATTTGACTTGGTGCAAAAGGTTTTCCATTAACAATTAATTGAGGTGTAATTTGATAAAATTTATCTTTAACATCCACTTTAATTGAAAAATCTATGGTTGGTAAAACCATCGTAACGGGTTCAATTGAGGTTGAAGTTATTTTCGAAGATATTTTAGTATTATGAAAATACATGGGTAAATTCATGTGGTTTTTAATAACGTACTCCAAAGCAACAACATCCGTTTCGAAATCATTTTCTCTATATTCATTCTCCAATTTCATGATGGCGGCAAAAAAATGCAACTCTTCCATTTTTGTATGACGCAATATTTCTGTCTGTACATCAACACTAGTTAATGGATTCTTTAAATTAAAACCATCTTTTTTGAGTCTAGCATCGTACAGAGCAACTTTCAACATATCAGAATAATTGTCAAATCCTATAACAACAATTCGTTGTATTAATTCAGAATGAGAATTTTTTGAACCGATTAATTTCTCAAAAGAAGGGAGTTCAATTAATTCAGTTTTCAATTTTTCGTTCTTCGCTTGATTTATTGCTAATATTCCGTTATTCCTTATTTTCAACGATGAATTTCCATCCCTGGTAGTTGAAAGCTGAAAATAATTCTCCAAATCAGGTTCATCTTCCAATCCATATATTTTAGCTATTTCTTGGTATTTTTTTCTTCTAAGCTGAGCATCAAAATAAATTAACAAAGACTCAGATTCAATAATACGCGCCAAAACTTTTGCTTGATGCAAACACATTTTTTCCTTTGTAGTCTTGCATTTACAATCCAAAGTCAAAACCTTGTTTTCTGGAGAATAGTTTACAGAAACAACTTGATTTTGCATGTTATGAAATTCAATTTTTGCATTATTAAACTCCAATGAATGAACGATAAAATAATCGTAATATCCACTATTCATTGTAGTAGCACGTTCCAAAATATTCTTGTAGTTTAGTAAAGAGAAATCGATATCTACCCATTGGTAATCACTCTTATATTCTGGTTTTATTTTTTCCATTTTTAACTGAGATTGGATTATCAAAGGATGTTGTAATTCATCTGTTTTTTGAATCACTGCAACCAAATGTTTGCAAATCCCTTTGCCTGTATAGGGGCAAGAACAGGAATAATTCAAAATTGAATTGACATCAAAAAACACCTCTACCCAATAGTTATCAGTCCCAATTATTTCAGCTTTTGTAAAGAATAAATCAGATTCAATGTGATTAATATGAACCGAATCTGCACGCTTGATAACAATTGGTTGAGCATGTTTTTTGACAAACTCTTTAAATACTAAATTTCGAAATCTGTAAGCCATTCAATATGTTTTTCGACAAAATAAACTAAAAAGTAAGCGTTATCCTCATTTAACAAATGATTTTTTCAAATTTCATTTTACACCTAAATTAATTATATTTGTGAGTCTATAGAAGAAGTGTTAAGAATTAGCGCTTCCACAAGTAACAAAGGCTATAATTAAAGAAATATAATTACAAATGGAAAAAAATACAATTACTGCAAACAATCCTTCATTGACTTCATGGGTAAATGTACCACAAGGTTCTGATTTCCCAATTCAAAATTTACCTTTTGGTGTTTTTAAAACTTCCTCTTTAACTCCTCGTGTAGGGGTTAGAATTGGTGACCATGTATTGGATTTAAAAACGTTACATGTATTGGGTTATTTAGATAATCTTCCATTTGGCCCTGAAGATTTCGCAACTACAGCATTAAATTCATTAATGCAGAAAGGGAAACAAGCAGCGCGAGATCTTAGAAATAGAATTTCATCATTATTGGATAAAAACAATGATGAATTACAAAAAAACGCACACCATGCTGAGCAAGTATTGATACCTAACAAAAGTGTAATCATGCTAATGCCTGTTCAAATCGGAGATTACACAGATTTTTACTCCAGTAGAGAACATGCAACCAATGTTGGAACTATGTTTAGAGACCCAAATAATGCATTGTTACCTAACTGGCTTTGGATCCCTGTAGGGTATCACGGTAGAGCAAGCTCGGTCATCTTATCTGGTCAAAACATTCACCGTCCAAAAGGACAAATCAAACCAAACCCAGAAGAAAATCCTATTTATGCTCCGTGTAGAAATTTAGATTTTGAACTTGAAACTGCATTTATCACCTTCGATGGCAAAGCACTAGGTGATTCAATCACTCCAAACGAGGCAGAAGATTTTATCTTCGGAATGGTATTATTCAACGATTGGTCTGCAAGAGATATTCAAACGTGGGAATATGTTCCACTTGGACCTTTCCTTTCAAAAAATTTCGCTTCAAGTATTTCAGCTTGGGTGGTAACGTTAGATGCGTTACAAGCATACAAAGTTGCAGGTCCAGAACAACATCCAGAAGTGCTTTCCTACTTGGAATTTGAAGGAGAAAAAAGTTATGACATAAATTTAGAAGTTTATATTCAACCTGAAAACGGTTCAGAAAACTTAATTTGTGAGTCTAATTTCAAATACATGTATTGGAACATGGCGCAACAATTGGCACACCATACTGTAAATGGCTGTAATGTGAGATGCGGAGATTTAATGGGGTCTGGTACCATTTCTGGTCCTACGCCAAATTCATACGGCTCAATGTTAGAATTAGCATGGAAAGGTACTAAACCTTTACAGTTAAACGATGGAACTGAACGTAAGTTCATTCTTGATAATGATACAGTAATTATGAGAGGTCATTGTGAAAGCAATGGTGTTCGCATTGGATTTGGTGAAGTTAGCGCGAAAATTTTACCGGCAAAATAAAAAAAATTAATAACCAAAACATCAATTTTTCATAAAATGTCTTTACCAGAAGGAATCGATTTAGAAAAGGAACGTATTGAAATTTTAAATGCTTTTAAAGGGTTATTGAGAACCACTCAACAACTTTCGAAAGATGAAACACGAATGATTCGAAAAGCATTTGATGTTGCTGTAGAAGCGCACAAAGAAATGCGCAGAAAGTCAGGTGAACCTTATATCTATCATCCGATCGCTGTTGCAAGAATTTGCGCTGAAGAAATGGGACTTGGTGCTACAAGTATTACATGTGCCCTTCTTCATGATACAGTTGAGGATACGCATATCACCTTAGAAGACATCGAAGAACTTTTTGGAGAAAAGTCGAGACGAATCATTGATGGTTTAACCAAAATACCTGAATTATTTGATGAAAATTCTTCCATTCAAGCGGAGAATTTTAGAAAAATGATTCTTACAATATCTGATGACATCCGCGTTGTATTGATCAAACTCGCTGACCGTCTTCACAACATGCGTACACTTGGAAGCATGCGTGCGGACAAACGCTTGAAAATTGCTTCTGAAACTAAATTTTTATACGCTCCATTAGCACATCGTTTAGGTTTACATTCTATTAAAAGTGAACTAGAAGATTTAGCGTTCTTACACTCAGATCCAGAACATTATCACGAGGTAGAAAGTAAACTAAAGTCTACAAAAGAATCTAGAAATCGTTTCATTAACACCTTCACAGAACCTATCAAAGAAGCATTGGATCGTGAAGATTATGTTTACGAAATCAAAGCTCGGACAAAATCTATTTCTTCCATTTGGAGAAAAATGCAAACAAAAAGCATTCCTTTTGAAGAAGTTTACGATTTATTTGCAATTCGAATCATTGTAGAAACTCCTTTAGAACTAGAAAAACCAGACTGTTGGAGAATCTACAGTATGGTGACTGACCATTACCAACCAAGTCCAGAAAGATTACGCGATTGGATTTCTACGCCACGTGCAAATGGATACGAATCCCTTCACACAACTGTGATGTCTCCTCAAGGTAAATGGGTGGAAGTTCAAATTCGTTCTAAAAGAATGGATGAAATCGCAGAAAAAGGATTTGCAGCACATTACAAATACAAAGAAACGAATAGCGATGAACAGGAAGAATCAAAATTCGACCGATGGATTGCAGAGATTCGTGACTTGATGGAAAACCACAATTTAAGTGCAATGGATTTTGTGAACGAATTCAAAATGAATTTATTCACAGAAGAAATTTATGTATTTACACCGAAAGGACATCTTCGCGTTCTACCTGTTGGAGCTACCATTCTTGACTTTGCCTATGATATTCATACTTCGATCGGTAACAAATGTATCGGTGCAAAGGTGAACACACAATTAGTACCACTAAGTTACCAATTACAAAATGGAGATCAAATAGAAATCATTACTTCAGAAAAACAAAAACCAAATGAAGAATGGTTGACATTTGTTAGTTCTGCGCGTGCTAAACAAAAAATTAAAAATGCGCTGAACGAAATTAAAAAAGCAATCGCAGAAGACGGTAAAGAAATCTTAGATCGAAAATTAAAACAGTTCAATCTAAACAATACTAAAGAAAACATTGCTGCAATTGCGAAACATTTCCACGCAGCAAGCACAACTGATTTATTCATTCGCATAGCAAAAGCTAAAGTAAACATCAATGAATTAAGAGAATTACCAGATAACAATGGGAATTTACTAGTTGACAAAAAGAATGATGGTAAAAATCAGTTGAGCTCAGAAACAACTTTTGAAAGTAGAACAATTGTTTTTGATGACGAATACAAAGACATGCCTTACAAACTTTCTAGATGTTGTAACCCAATCCCTGGAGACAGTATTTTTGGTTTTGTAACTTTGAACGAGGGTATTAAAATACATCGTAACAACTGTCCGAATGCAGAACATATGAACTCCAAAATGGCTGTTCGTTGCATCAAAGCAAAATGGACAAATACAGAATTAGTAGAACACCTTGCTTCACTACGACTTTTAGGTATCGATGGAATCGGGATTGTAAACCGCATCACCGAAATAATATCAAAACAATTGAATGTTGACATGAAATCAATTTCATTTGAGGCAAATGATGGTATTTTTGAAGGGTTGATTAAAGTGATGGTCTATGATACCGAACATTTAGATGCTTTAACAAAACAATTCCAACAAATAGATGGAGTTGAGCGTATTGAGCGTTGGGACGTTGAAGAAAATGAAATAATTAATGTTAAAGAATAATTAGTTTTATTTTTCGGTAATATATTTCATAAAAATACTAATTTCGCTTTTTTATCTAAATGCAACTAGAGGAATTACAAAGTACTGTTAGAACGATATTTTCTGCTTACTTAGAACAGCACAGTCATAGAAAAACACCTGAAAGATTTGCTATTCTAGCGGAGATATATAATTATACGGGACATTTTGATGTGGAATCATTGTACAACAAAATGAAAAATCAGAATTACCGTGTATCTCGTGCAACACTTTATAATACAATCGAATTATTATTAGCTTGTAATCTAGTGCGTAAACATCAATTTGGTAAAAACATCGCTCAATTTGAGAAATCACATGGGTCAAAACAACACGACCATGTAATTTTGACGGATACTGGTGAAGTCATTGAGTTTTGCGATCCGCGTATTCAACAAATAAAATCAACGATTGAAGAAGTTTTTAACATTTCAATTCAACATCACTCGTTGTATTTCTATGGGGTTAAATCTACAAAATAATAAGCCGTGAGTTTAAAGTATTCCATCGAACAAGAACAAGAAACAACCATTATCGCTTTGGAAGGTAAAATTACTTCTGACAGCGATACTGGAGAATTACTAGAAAATGTTCAACTTCAAATTGAGAAAAAAACTAAAAAAATATTTTTCAATTTGGAAAAGTTAGATTACATCAGTAGTTCAGGTCTGAACTTTTTTGTTCGCATGCTTACTAGAAGTAGATCGAATCAAATTGAACTCAATTTGTGCGCATTGCACGGAAATGTTGAAAAAATATTTAAAATATCAAAATTAAACGAAATATTCACTATTCATCCTTCTCTCGAAGAAGGAATTCAAAAATCTACGAATTAATCTTCATTCTTTCTTGTTTTATCAATAAATAAAAAACAAGAATTTACTAACGATTAAAATTCGTAAAAACACTTATTAAATGAAAGTTGACGTATTATTAGGCCTTCAATGGGGCGATGAAGGAAAAGGAAAAATTGTTGATGTATTAACACCGCAATATGATATTATTGCTCGTTTTCAAGGTGGTCCAAATGCTGGTCACACATTGGAATTCGAAGGGATAAAACATGTTTTGCATACCATTCCATCTGGAATTTTTAGAGCTAACGTAAAAAATGTGATTGGTAACGGTGTGGTTATTGATCCTGTTGTTTTTCAAAAAGAAATTGAGAAATTAGCGCCATTCAATATGGACATTTTTAACAATTTAATCATTTCTAAAAAAGCGCACCTAATTTTACCAACACATCGATTATTGGATGCGGCTTCTGAAGCTTCTAAAGGAACCAATAAAATTGGGTCTACGCTGAAAGGTATCGGGCCAACTTATATGGATAAAACCGGAAGAAATGGAATCCGTGTAGGTGATATTTTTGCTC
>Ga0247722_10001292_pt1 | contig 13998 bp, 10 predicted proteins | sample MSEWelMarce3H_FC_FD_189094 | JGI IMG/M metagenome (GOLD analysis project Ga0247722, IMG submission 189094) | Subsurface sediment microbial communities from gas well in West Virginia, United States - MSEEL Well Study Marcellus 3H_FC | ecosystem: Environmental > Terrestrial > Deep subsurface >... | reverse complement strand
TCGTGTGGAGAAGTGCGTTCTAAAAAAGTTCCGCAATTTACCTAGTGCGCGTCGAATTTTCCCAAAAGTATTTCGTCGATCTCATTTTTGGACATCGATTCTTGTCCATTTTCTCAAAATTTTTTCGAGTCTTGTGCAAACTCATTTCGAAATATAACAAAATTATTTAAGAACCAAACTATGTAATTATGAGAGCATAATGGTCACATGTTTTTGATCGGTGCAAAAAGTCATTTTTGGCGCCCAAAAAAAACTTAAAAAAAGGCACCAAAAATGAGAATTTCGTCGTTTTTTTTGTTATCATGAAAATGATAACAAATGATAACAAATGATAACATTTTCGCCGAAATTTTACGAGCGTTTTTCTCTCAATTATATTTGTTACGAATTATGGTGTCATGGTTTGGAGTGCCCTCAAACCCATTTGGCTAGATGATAACAAAATGATAACAAATGATAACATTTTCGGCGAATTTTACGACGAGAATTTCTAATATTTTTGTGAGCATAATGCGTGTCAATGCATTCATATGGTTTGCATGTTTGCGAAAATGCAAATTATTTCGCATCCCCCAAAAACGGTAAAATATTTATTCTGAAAACAAGAATGTCTCAAAAAGGGACATGCACGCAAATGTTTCGGCCAAAACGGGCAAAAATGGTCAAAAATGGGCCAAAATGGGCATTCTATCCCCCAAAACGGGCAAAACCTTTATTCTGAAAATAAGAAACCCCGATTTTGGGACATCCATCATTATGTGCGTACCCCCGAAACCGGCAAAACATTTATTCTGAAAATAAGAAACCCCGATTTTGGGACATCTATCATTATGTGCGTACCCCCAAAACGGGCAAAACATTTATTCTGGAAATAAGAAACCCCGATTTTGGGACATCTATCATTATGTGCGTACCCCCAAAACGGGCAAAACATTTATTCTGGAAATAAGAAACCCCGATTTTGGGACCTTGTTGCATTGCATGCGGCGGTCTGGTTTGTAATTCTAAAAATAAAAATTATAACATTGTATTTTATAATACAACTCCTGTAAATCAAAACCATGTCCATTCCCACTTCTGAAATGACACGAAAGGAGTTTTGTCAGCATCATTTGCAGAGACGTAAAATTAAACCACCCCATGTTGTGTTTGATCAAGAGCAGTATGATCGTGACGTGAGGGATGGATTGATTTCCATTCCCAGAAACATTAACAACCGCCCTTATTTGCCCAGCGAACTTAAGGCAGTTCATAATGCCTCCGACCTCAATGTGTTGCCATTGGCTGGCAAAAAAAAGGTTGTGATTGCAACCACCATTGCTTACAATTGGCCTGCTGTGTATGTTCAAAATTGTTTCAATGCATTTTGCAGCGCATATGGGTTTGCACAACGACAAATTGAAGTCATCAATTTGGCTCCCTCAGTGGACGCAGAGGGATACTCGGAATTGCGCAATCCAACGGTGGCTACTGCGGAACAAGCATCCGCAAATCAATCCATCATTGATGGACTCAGCAATTATATCAGCGCGAATGGTTCAAATTTGAGTGATGTCACTCCGAACAACAGAGACAGTCTTAAATCAATTCGCGATTACAATTATGTATCAAATCAGGTAGATGATGGAAAACTTAGAGGTTGGTTAGGCGAACTGATACTTAACTTTTGGGCAATTGCCATGAATCCCAATGCGCATTTTCGCATAATCAATGCTGCATCCGAAGACGGTTATGAACTTGAAAATAGTGTAATTTATGCTTCCACCGACTCAAATTTTGCGAATAATCCATATGGAACCACAGATTATGTCAACATGTCGTGGGGAGACACTGTTCCGGGTGATGATCGCGCTTCCAGTGATGATTTTATTTTTATAAACCCCAGAATATGTTATTTTGGAGCAGCTGGAAATAACCGTTGGGCGGGATATCCAGCCACGTCATATAATGTGATGTGCGTTGGAGGTGCATCTCTTTATTACAATGGCGCGAATGCCATCAATTCCGCAAATCCTCATATTACCCTATGGGTTGGTGCAACTAACCCAGATCCAACCAAAGAAAGTCCGGGAGGTGGAACTGGATTCTCACATGGATTAATAATTGAGGGATTTCCAGAGTATTATTCTAGACCGGCGTATCAGAATGGTTTGGCAGCACTTGCTGCATATAGCACTGATCCCAAACGCGCATGCCCAGACATGTGTTCGCTTGCCGATCCATCCACTGGATTAACGGCCATTTTTACCAATAATGATGGAACTAAATTGATGAAATTGTACTTTGGAGGAACATCACTTGCAAGCCCTTTGCTTTGCGGGTTGTTTTCACATTTAAGTCAACGATTGATAAATGAAAACAAGCCCCCTTTGACCACAAGGCTGAAAGATGTAGAATCCACCACTTTGTCCAATTCCGTCAATTTACAGACGTTCCTTTACACGAATTACACTGCAAATGCATCCATGTTTTATGATATAGTAGAAGGAAGTACCAAACACCATAATGATCCCGATTTGGGACCTTTGAATTCTGGCACAACATTTAATGCTGGTACTGGTTATGACATTGCAACTGGACTAGGTGTTCCATTAATGAATAAAATAGAATCATTGATGTTTCCTACGTCATCTCCCACGCCTACTCCAGCACCTACACCAGCACCTACACCAGCACCTACACCAGCACCTACTCCAGCACCTACTCCAGCACCATATACGCCAGCACCTACTCCCGCATATACACCAGCACCTACTCCCATTCCCATTCCTACACCATATACGCCAGTACCTACTCCAGCATATACACCAGTACCTACTCCAGCATATACACCAGCACCTACTCCCATTCCCATTCCTACACCATATACGCCAGTACCTACTCCAGCATATACACCAGCACCTACTCCCATTCCCATTCCTACACCATATACATCAGAACCTACACCAGCACCTACTCCCATTCCCATTCCTACACCATATACGCCAGTACCTACTCCAGTATATACACCAGCACCTACTCCCATTCCCATTCCTACACCATATACGCCAGTACCTACTCCAGTATATACACCAGCACCTACTCCCATTCCCATTCCTACACCATATACGCCAGTACCTACTCCAGCATATACACCAGCACCTACTCCCATTCCCATTCCTACACCATATACGCCAGTACCTACTCCAGCACCTACGCCAGCACCTACGCCAGCACCTACGCCAGCACCTACGCCAGCACCTACTCCCATTCCCATTCCTACACCATATACGCCAGTACCTACTCCAGCATATACGCCAGCACCTACGCCAGCACCTACGCCAGCACCTACGCCAGCACCTACGCCAGCACCTACTCCAGCACCTACTCCAGCACCTACTCCCGAAGTGACAACTATTATTAAGCTGACTGGTTCAATTGACTCATTCGGCGAAGGATCAGAGCGCCGGAAAGCGTTTATATCAGGCCTAGCCGCCGTTCTAGGAATTATTGACAAGCAAATGGTTATAGTCTCTGTCACTGCAGGCAGTGTCATTGTTGAATTGGGTTTCCTCCGTGCGGAAGGAGCGCAAGCAAGTCCCACAGAAATTGTTTCACGTCTTAAATCTGCCGCTGTGTCAGGCGATCTGAATCAGTTTGGAGTGACATCCGTTAATGTTGGTCAGGAAAACGTGTTTAACAGCAGTCAATTGATGCAACCTCCATCAACAACTAAACTAGTGTTGGCACAATCTCAAGGTCCGGAAAAATTCATCAATGGAATGGTGGAAGGAATGGTGGATGCACCAGTGGCCGGCGCGATTAATCGGGTGCTACCGCATCCAACAAATGCCAACATCATGTACATTGGTGCTGTGAATGGTGGAATATGGAAAACGATTGACGCACAATCGGCCAATCCAAAATGGTTGCAATTGACTGATAAACTAAAATGCGGTTCAATTGGTGCTCTGGCGTTTGACACCGCAGATCCCACACGAAACACGATTATTGCGGGTGTAGGACGCACAAGCAGCAATGGGGGCAGAGGCGGACCATTGGTTGGATTGCAGATTTCAACAAATGGGGGAATGACATTCACAGAAGTGGATGGAAACGGTCGCTTGGTTGGATTGAACATAACCGGAGTTGCAAAACATGGAAACACAATCATTGTTGCAGTGGATAAGGCCAATGTGGCTGGTTCAAACAACATTGGAATATTTCACAGCGTGAATGGAGGTGCAACATTTACACAGGTGTCAAGTGTGCCCATTGGGCAAGTTGCAGACATGGTTGTGGATCCCGAAAATCCGCAAACGGTTTATGTTGCGATTTACAACATGGTGAATGCTGGCACCACTGGAATACATGGGGGGGTATTCAAGACAATAAACATGGGCTCCACATGGACCCGGATCAGCCCCCTAGAAATAGAAGCATCAATACTTCCAACCACGAGAAATATTAAAATGACCACTGGTCCGTCGGGCGCAGTGTTTGTGGCAATTGCAACAGCAACCGGAACTAATGCGGGTCAGTTATCAGCCTTGTTTCGGTCGGCCAATGGTGGTACCTCGTGGTCCATGATGGGATTGCCGACAACCCAAGAGATATCAAAGTCAACTGGTGCACCACTTATCCTTGGAATTCATCCTGGTGGGCAAGGGTTTGTGCATTTTTCATTGGAAGCAGATAAAACAAATTCAAACATTGTGTACATTGGAGGGGACAGACAACCAAGTAAGTTCGGAGGAACAAATAGAAACATAATGCCATCACAGTATTGGAGTCCCGCAGAAATTCAAAACCCTCCTAACACAGATGCCACATTACCAAACAGCATCGGGGCAATGAACTTTAGTGGAAGACTGTTCAGAGGCGACGCAAGCAAGCAATTTGGAGAGCAGTGGGTTCATTTGACGCATTCCAAATTGCTCGGTGCTGCAGGTGGTGGAACCGCGAACAATTCATCGCCGCACGCGGATAGCAGGGACATGGCGTTTGATGCAGCCGGAAATTTGATTCAATGCGATGATGGTGGCATATACCGGCGCACATTGCCACAGTCAAACATGGGTGATTGGATCTCAATGAATGGCAACCTGCAGGTGACCGAAATACACAGCATTGTTTATGATCCAGTTACCAGATTAATCGCTGCCGGCACACAAGACAATGGCACCCCTGAAAAAATTGCACCGAATTCAGTTGTATATTCGTCCAAATTGGGTGGTGACGGCGGTGTGGTTGTTGTAGACACACTAGCAGAACCAGGATCATCTGTATTGTATTATAGCTCCCAAAATCTTGGCAATTTCATTAGAGAATTGCGGAATGCTTCTGGGAGAATTGCTTCTCAACTGGTTGCTTTAGGTGTGACCGACGGTACCACATTCATACCCCAATTTTACACGCCATTGAAAGTGAATTCAGTTGTTGGTGGACAATTGCTACTGGCAGCAGCAACCTCTGTGTATGAATCATTTGACATGGGCGATAAATTGCGTTCCATTGGAGGTCCCGGAGGGTGCTCTTGCATTGCATATGGCGGCACGCGCAATGGAATCAAAAATCCACATTTGGTGTATGCGTGCAAAGGCAATGCAGTGTATTTGCGAACGTTGCAAAATCAAAATTTGACACAGACACCATCCTCTTTGCCGATTGATAAAACAATCAACGACATCAATGTGGATCCAACCGACTGGACGCGAGCATTTGTGGTGGCAACTTCGTTGTCATCGCCTTCATCGGTATATATGACCACAAATGCAGGTGCCACTTGGGTTGATATCACTGGCAACTTGGTCAATATTGGCGACATATACAGCAATGAAATGATTCGGCATCCGAAATTTGGGTTTGGAGGGGTGGTTGTGGGCACCGAGTACGGGGTGTACATGTCAAATAAATCGTCATTTGGTTACTGGAATAAAGTTGGAATAAACCTTCCGAACGTGCAGATCAATGATTTGCATTACGATCAGAATGACGATGTGTTGGCAATAGGAACTCTGGGACGGGGCGCTTGGAGCATATCAAACCTGTTTTCCATTTTTTTCATGCCTCCCAAACTGGTTTCGGCATCGGTTGGAATGTTTACAAACAATGCACAAGTATATTACAAACCCCACACGGTGTCAAGTGGTGGAGGAACGGTGCGAAACCAGCGGTTCGTCTCGCGTAGAACCTAAATCGGACGCCTTTTTTTTAGCAACAAAAAAATGAATTTAAATATAATGTGATGCATTGTATATTGTGCTTGTGCGTGCGTGCATTTCATACATTGTGGATGGAATTCCATTGTCCAATGTGCAATTTTGAGTGTGATCACAAATGTGATTACGCCCGTCACATTAATACCCAAAAACACAAGAACAAACAAAGGCAGTTGCAATTGCAACCCAATGTTGTTGCAACCACAAACACAAACCACAATTGCGACGTGTGTGGCAAAACCTACAAATTTCGGTCAGGATTAAGCATTCACAAAAGAACGCATGCACATTTGCAACAGGAAATGATGTTTGCATCCCCCCAAGACAAGCAGTTTTCGGACTTGATTGGCGTTGTCAAGGAGTTGATGGCGCACAACAAGGAGGTCGTATCTCAAAACAAGGACATGATCCATCAAAACAAGATTCTAGTGGACGCGATTCAGTCCAAGATGGCCAATGATAGCACGTTGGCGTTGACGCTGGCGGGCTCATGCGGTGGCATTGGTAACAGGATCACGAATAACACGAACCACATCACCAACAACACGCAGTTCAACCTGCAGGTGTTTTTAAACGAGGACTGCAAGGATGCCATCAAGCTGAGCGACTTTGTCAAAACCCTGAAAATCACGCTGCAGGATCTGGAATTCACGAAAACGAACGGCATTGTGGAGGGCGTGAGCTCCATTATCGTAAACAACTTGAAGGGCATGGACGTGCACAAGCGCCCGATTCACTGCACGGACTTGAAACGCGAGACCATGTACGTGAAGAACGACGAGTGGATTAAGGACGATCTGCATGAGCACATCAACAAGTTCATCTACTTGACGTCGTGCTACCAGACCCGCGTCATTCAGGACTGGATGAATGCGCACCCCGGGTGGGAAACCAAAGAGCGTATGCACACCGAATACCACAACATTTGCAAAGAGCTCTATAAAAAGATTGAACACGACGAACGCGCGAACAAGAAAATCATAAAGGCCTTTTTAAAGGAAGTGCATCTAGCCAAAACCGGCAGTGAAATGGTGTAAATGTGATAATTTTTATAATCATATTTACAAATTTACAAATGAATTTGCATATAATATCAAATAAAAATATATAAACGCACCCGCATTATATGTATGTAACCTCACTATTTTCTCTCGGATGTATGAATCAGGAACCCGGATTCTGGACAAGTATGTCCTGCGCGAGTGCATTGGTTCCGGTGCGTTTGGTGAGGTGTGGAACGCGGACAGCGTGAGCACGGGCGAACCCGTGGCAGTAAAAATGGAGCGCATTCATGGCAATCCCGCGCCCACCCTGCAATATGAGTCGCGAGTGCTTCAGTTATTACAGGGGACGCCCGGCATTCCCAGGCTCCGATATTTTGGATGCAAGGAGGAAGTGGACGGTATTTTCATGGTGACGGAATTATTGGGCACTTCATTAGAAACGCTGGCAAATTCGCACAGGCTTGATATGACCTCGCACGTGATAAAAAATCCGTCGCCGCATCACGCTGATTTCCTTTCCGACATTGGTCGCCAGATGCTGCACCGGTTAAAATCAATTCATGATCGCGGCATGTTGCACCGAGATGTGAAACCCGATAACTTCTTGTTTGCGCGCACCCCTGTCCTGGACCTGTCCAGACACGCTAATTCAAAACCCAATTCTGGTGTGCCACTTCTGTATCTCATTGATTTTGGAATGGCCAAACGCATCAACCGTGACAAAGCGACCGGTTCGTTGATTGGAAGCGCGCGTTATGCCAGTGTGGCTGCGCATGAGGGGGCTGCATTGGGGCGCAGAGACGACCTCATATCCATGATGTATTCTCTGATTTATGTGGCCAATGGCGGTGCATTACCTTGGCAAAATTACACGGAGAGAGAAATTTTCTACATAAAATCAGACATGACTCCGACTGAACTATGTGCAGAATTGTGCACGCGGCATGCGGCCGGATGGTCGGCCGTTTTGGAACGGCTTTACGCCATGAAAGTGAATGATGCACCGGACTACGACGCCATTGCAAAGAACATCTGAACAACCTGCATGCCTCATGCAAAACCCAAAACCCAAAACCCAAAACCCAAAACCCAAAACCAATAAAACAAACAAGATAATCCAAAAACAAATATAAAGACATTTGTCTGATTATTTTCAGAACGGAAACAATAATGAGTGCAACCGACGACAGCAGTACTATCAGTAGCAGTAGCAGTAGCAGTAGCAGTAGCAGTAGCAGTAGCAGTAGCAGTAGCAGTAATAACAACGATAAGCCAGTTGAATCCACCAGGCTCACCGGTCGTGTAAAGTGGTTCAACAATAAGACGGGGTTTGGGTTTATCACTGCCCTTGGAGACAGCGAGGGAGTGAAGGAGGGTAGCGACGTGTTTGTGCATCACTCCACGATCAAGGTTGCTCAGGAGCAATACAGGTATTTGGTGCAAGGCGAGTACGTGGAATTTGTGCTTTCTAAAACTGCGGATTTGTCCAAACACGAGTTTCAGGCGGCAGATGTGAGCGGTGTCAAGGGAGGTAAGTTGATTTGCGAGACGCGTTGGGAGAGCAGGTCATCCGTGACTGGAGCCGAGTCCCGGTTCAAGCGTTCAGCCGACGGGGTTAGTGAATGGAAGACGGTTGAGTCTCGCAACACTTCCGCATTTGCGCCCAGACAGAGCGGGGCCGAGTGGAGGAGAGGTGACAGCAGCGGACGCGGCCGAGGCAGATCAGGTTCATCTAATTGAACAAACCTCATGCCAAAACCATAAATATACGCACAATATGTATTGTAATTAAATTAGCATTGGATACATTCAAATGCTAATACGAGTAAGCGATTTCAGTTCATTAGCAAGGGCACGGGCAAGGGCACTTCGCTGAAAAAGGGAAGAACCTTTTGGGGGCGTTTTGTGTGATGGGTTGCGTTCAACACGTTGTTGAAATAGTATTGCACCAGTTTGGTAAATTTAATCTCGTCTTTGGATTTGTTGGAGGGGATGATTTGCATCAAGCACACGCACGGCACTCGGGTTTTATTGGACAGCTCCAGTATCATGAACATGTCTTCATTCACGATCATGTCACCGTCATCGTCCATGTCATAAAACGATTCTTCGTGCAAAATGTCACTAGAAATGACCATGGCTGGATCGGTCGTGAATGCGCTGGTTTGAACCAACGTTTGTTCTGCCCGCACCAGGGGATGATTCAATCGGTGTTTTGTGTAATTGTGCACATGGCACGAATTGAATTGCACGATGCTGTTTTTTGGCTCGCGGCTGGTTCCCGAGCACAGGTGCACAATCCCCCCGGTGATGCTGTATTGTTGTATGATTTTGTCAACCCGATGAATGAATTGTTGGGCGGTGTAATTTTTCAGTGGGGCATGTTTCATGAATAAGTAATACGTGGTTTGGGTTCGGTACAGCATTTCATGATCGTTGACTTGCAACTTCTCAAACGCGGTTGTGGCGCACTTGTGTTTGAGTTGATAAATTATGTGAAACTCCCACACGATGCAGAGCAAATGGGGAATGGAATTTGAAACGCACATGTTAGGCGTTTCGGAAGGTATTTCAAATTCTTTGGTGTACGCGAACAAATCCAGAATGTGGGCATGCTGGCTTATTGGTGCCATGCGATGGGTTACGGGGCTGTTTATCCAGCGGTAGCATGCGGATTCAATGCGGGTGGGCGGCATAAATATGAGCTGCTTGTGTCCCGTCAAAAGATCAATCGGATATTTGACATCATTCATGCGAAGTCCGACATAACAAGAAATCGGGGTGTCCGTGTCATTGTAAAAATAATAATGATAGCCGTGCGGTGACTTGGCCATGACAGTGTCTTTGGGCAAATATTCGTCAATCGGTTTATCATCCATACCACTGGCACCAGTTATAAATAGCGGCTCATTGGAATCAATATCAAACACGATAACGTTATTCAAATACGCAGCCAGCGTGTTTTTGTTTTCAAAATCATTTTTTGCATGATTTGAATTCGCAATTTCATATTTGGGCAAATTTGTTACGATCTTTTTGTTATTAATGTAACCATCAATCTCCATGTTAATGACCTTCCAGTTGATTTCGGGATTCAACTTGCGAAAGGCATCGCCGTCATTTAATTGATCAAATGCATTTTTTAGCACTACATTTATGTAGTAATGATCACTTGTTATATATGCGTAAACCAAAATTGCAATTATGGCTGCAATGATACAAATATATACCGTGTCCAATTTCATTTGAATGGTGGGGCGACTATTTGTATATTGCTATTTTAATTTTATGACAACTCCATAATTTGTGCGAAGAATAAAAATTGATCCGATGTCATTTCACAAAATAGTGAAAATGAAAAAAATTGAAAGTATTTTTTATTTTCATTTGTTGAGTTAGTGTTTCAATAACGAACAAACGAACAAACGAACAATCATGCAAACCATTCAGAGTGCCCAGACCCAGACCCCCGATGTTCTTCAACAGTTTTCCGACATGCTGAAGAATCATTCCATTATTGTGGCCGATCGTGAAAATCTTGTGAAGCTCTTTGAGAATATCATTGAGCTGTGTACCCAGATGCCGAAGACCAAACTCAAGGCCGCTGTCAAAGCTGCTACAAAGGATGCTGCCGCTGCTGCCAAGAAAGCCCCTGCTGCCAAGAAAACGCCTGCTGCCAAGAAAGCCCCTGTTGCCAAGGATGACGCCAAAAAAGAAGAAGTCGTCGGACCTGCCGATGCTGGCGTTTGCCCGCTGGAATCTGATGTTGCCAAACCCGCGGCACGTGGTCGTGGCCGTCCTCGCAAATCCGCGTCCACCGACGACAACATCGGTGGGGTGGAAACTCCTGCCGGAGATGCTGAAAAGAAGAAACGTGGTCGTCCTAAAAAAGACAAGTCTGTAATGATTTCATCCAATGAAGATGAAGATGCACTCATTGCACAAATGATCGCTGACGTGAAATCAATGAAGAAATCGCCCATGGCCAATGCCAGTGCCGAATCAAATGATGACTGCGATGAAACTGAAAGTGAAACCGAAAGTGACCACTGTGATAAGTCAGTTTCACCTGTGCCAATTCACATTGCATGTGAAATACCAATGCCAGTTGAAGCAGATGTTTCAGTTACCAAAAAGGTGACCAAGGCACCCAAGGAAAAGGTTGTCAAGGAAAAGGTTGTCAAGGAAAAGGTTGTCAAGGAAAAGGTTGTCAAGGAAAAAGTGATCAAGACACCTAAGGAAAAGATTGCCAAAACAACAGAATCTCCTGCGCCTATTGTCTCTGCACCGGTTGTCTCTGCGCCGGTTGTATCTACACCTATACCTGTCCCTGTTCGCGAAAACAAGGCTGGAAGTCATGGAAAATTCTACTTGATGTCCAATTTTCCAAGAACGTCGTTCTCATGCAGCGGCAAGACGTACTTTCGCACAGAGACAGACAACGTGTACGACAATCTCACACTTGAGTTGATCGGTGTTTGGGATCATTTGAATCACGAGATTGTGACACCATTTGATGACGAAGACATTGAGGAACTGTGGTCAGATGAGGAGTGAACAGTAATTGTGAATGTGATGAATTCTTAACCAATAAACAAAAAAAAACAAAAAAAACAAAAAAAACAAAAAAAACAAAAAAAATGTTTTTTTTGTGTAAACAACTACATAAAAATCTATAATTGTAATGCATGATGAATGTAATGGAACCCATCACATCTACCACAGAAAATGAATTAATAGCATTTGTATGTACTGCAATGAATATTCATCCACATGAACTGCAAGAAGGAACAATTATCCCGAGAGATGTGTTGTTATCACCTGACAAATACGAACAACTAAAACCGCATATTACTCGGTTAAAAAAAATATTTAGCAGTAAATGCATGACAAGCATGCACGCATCTGCAGAAGTAAATCAAAAATGGCCATGTCTCAATTTGGTGCGACAGGTTCTAAAACGAATGGGGTATGATATTCAACCTGAACGAAGATGTGCAGGACATGACGAAACCGGTAAAAAATTGTTTGAACGATTTTTCAGGGTGAATAAAAGACCACAAATACAAACAGTGGTCACTGAATGTGATTGAAAATCCAACTGCATCATGGTATGCCGACCGATGCCAAACGTGCAGTAAGTGATGCGATCTTTTCTTCAAGTGCGGCAATTCGGGTTTCGGCTGCATTTGCATTAGACAATGCGGTTCCAGTATATGCAAATATGAACAGTGCATGCGTGTGGTTGGGTGGTGCAATTTGGGACGAGCCTGTTTTTGCTAAAGTTACTCCCAATTCCATGAAATTGTCATGTGCAATGGGTGCGGCATTCAATTTCCATTCTTGTTTAATCGCGTGGTTCGTCTTGGATTGAATGGTCACAATGTCATTGATTCGCAACATGCTCATGAAATTGCGAATGTTTGTGCCTGAATGATCAATCCACGACACATATAATTTATTGGATTCTATTTGCGTTGAGCTGTTCCAAGCAATGTAACTGGGATAAACGGATGAGTTGCGATAGGTGTTCCATTTGGTTGCGGTTGATACTCCAATGTGCGGCGACGGTAATTCTGATTCCATGGTGGTCGTGGTTATCGGAAATACATAATGGCAAATGGTTTGACCCGATGACCCAGTTAATCCGATTGGACCATCCAACCCTCGTGCACCTTGAGGCCCTTTATCCCCTTTGTCCCCTTTCACACCTTGAAATGATGACATTATTAGGTATACACAATAAAAATATATAATTTTTGTGCATTTTCATGCAATTGTGGATGGCAATTGTGGATGTTTGATATCATGATTTCTTGCGGATGATTTTTTTGCGTGTGGTTTGCGTGGGGTCTGCATCTGTTGCAAGAAGTTGGACAATGGCATCAGATGTGTTGTTGTTGTTGTTGTTGTTGTTGTTGTTGTTGTTGTGTGGCAGCGGCGGATTCGGAGTGTCATTCGGATTGTCATTCCTATCCAATGCAGTTATTGATTGTGGTGCCTTTTTTCGGATAACCTTCTTTTTTTCAATGATGGTAGAAGGATTGAGTTCAGATACTGGATCAGGTGCTTGATTTGTTTGTGCCATTTTTTTCACAATGCGTTTTTTTGCAACTGGTTCTAGTTGTAGCACTTGTGCTGGTTCTAGTTGTAGCACTTGTACTGGTTCCGGGGTTGGATTCGCTGGTTCCGGTGTTGGATTCGCTAGTGATTTTTTTTTCACAATGCGTTTTTTTGCAACTGGTTCTAGTTGTAGCACTTGCACTGATTCTGGCACTTGTACTGGCACTGGTTCTGGTTCTTGTTGTGACACTGGTTCTTGTTGTGACACTGGCTCTTGTTTTGGCGAAAGATATCCAAGATGCAATACAGGATCAACATGCATGTTTTTGAATTCTTCGGATTCTTGAATTGTTTGCATAATCTCGTCCTCGGGTATGCCGTATTTTTTTGAAAATGTTTGCACGACGCATGTGTGGAAATCCGCCACATGTTTGAACAAAATGTGCAATGTGGCCGCATATGCTTCGCGATGAGTCTTGACTTCAATTGGAACATAAGACACATTTTGTCCATTTTCCAATACGTAAACTGGCTCAATCATGATTGACAGTAAACTTTCTTAATGTATACAATTGATGTGCACATCTTCATGCAAATCAATTTTTGTGTAAAATGAAGAGAAAGAAAAGGTACCTGTTATGTTAAAGAGGGTGAGAATTAGCGAAAGAGTTGATGAAGAGGAAGGAGTGAATGAAGGGAAGGAGTATTTTTGATGTCAGCTTCAATAGCGT